>Ga0255768_10001598_pt1 | contig 23259 bp, 24 predicted proteins | sample 071ome_33_FD_179983 | JGI IMG/M metagenome (GOLD analysis project Ga0255768, IMG submission 179983) | Coastal salt marsh microbial communities from the Groves Creek Marsh, Skidaway Island, Georgia - 071412AT metaG (version 2) | ecosystem: Environmental > Aquatic > Marine > Intertidal zone >...
CTGCAACAGGACCGGCAGGAAGTTTGGTTTTTGTCCACAAACTAGTTTTTTCTAATTGCCTAAAGATTTTACATTTTTTTGGCCAATGAGCATTTGTAGCAGTACCTACAATTATTGTTTTTAAATTATCAAATTCGTTATCTGTCCAAATCATAAACAAATTTTAAATTTCTGCAATCTGGATATTTTTTTGTTTTAATTGTAAAATTTTTTTTACTTATATAATTTTCTAATTCTATTATACCTTTTGCACATTCTTCAGGATTTAATTTGTAATGATATCCAGGGAAAAAGATTTTTTGTTCGTTCCAAGGTGTAATAGATAAGTCCCTACCATCATATCTCATATTTTTAAGTATTATATAATCTCTTTTATTGTCTAAAAGTATGGCTCCTCCTCTTCCTATATTTAAGGGTTTACCATAACCGAAACTTAAACATTGTAGCTGTCCCTTTTTATACATATTAGGTTGCAAGCATAATGCACTATCCCATATATTTGTATGTTTAAAATTATATTCCCCTTGCCAAACCTCGTCTAGTAGTGAATATTTTATTTTAAGTTTTATCATTGTTTGAATTATACTAACATATGTAAAGGCAGTGAATGAACAGCGATTTATATCTTTATATATTAAACATAATTCTATAGCATGAGTGCAACAATCTGTGGTAATTACATATGGAGCACCAGTAAATAAAGCAATTTTTTTTTCAAATTCGTCAATTAAATGAAACATTTTACATAACCATCTTTACTATGATTTAAAAAAGCGTTTATTATCGATTTGTGCTCTTTAAAAGGATCTTGATTATTGTAAAAGATTACATTTGCTTTTTCTTTTTGACTTGTAGTAAAAGCTTGACAAAATTTTATTGGATATTCAGAATAAATTTTTATTTTAGCAATATTACTTTCTAAAATTTTATATATTTCTAAATTTTTGTTTATTAATAATTCTGAATCAGTATTATTTGTTCTATGGTATCCCAATCCAGAATCTTGACTACTAAATGCAGGAAAATATACATGGTAATCTGAATTGTCGTCTAATAAATAACCTTTATCTCTTGTGTAATTTATTGTTTTTAAATTTGCTTTGTAACCAAATTCAATTTGCGGTACAATAATATGATTAAAAGGTAATGCAGCTATCATTATATCTACATCATATGTTTCTAAAAAGTTTTTTAGATCTATTTCTTTTAAATTTTTTGTAAATTCAGGAGTATGCCCATAACCTGAAAAGTAAATGGCCTCGATTTCAGTACCAAAATTGAAAAATTTAAATACAGTTACTCGATAACCGCCTGGGTTACAGACATATCCCCATTTAGGTAAATTATTTTTATCAATTAATTTGGTACAATTTACAGGTATCCAACTGTAGTATCTTTCTAAGTCTATAGGAAACATAAAAATAGGAAACTTATATCTACCTGTATGAAGTAAATCATTATAAAGTGTGATGTAACGCATTATTTTAATGAATATTTTATTTTCCGGTTCATTTGCAATTACATTTTTTTTGTATAGATCGTTATTTATAAAATATTCTATTAAATTTGCAGTATGACTTTCATCATTATCTGGTATATTACGGATCGGAATCATACCATAATAGCATTTTTCGTCAGATCTCCATGTTTGGTAAAATAAATTTAATGCATCAGTATTATCTAAAGGAGGATACATATTTATAATCTATCAACAGATGGGTAAGGCCAAATTTCGTTATATGTTATTTCTTTTTTTGCGTTTAATATTTTTTGTGTGTATGAAGTTGCAAATAAGTTGCATTCATTTGTTAAATTATTAGGAAGCACTTGGTTTAAGTATTCTAAGTGTTCATTGGGTAGAGGATGTTGATCTTTTATAATTCTATTTTTTTTGTTTTGTATTAAAGTTAGTGCAGATGTAGGTAAAATTTTTAAGGTTTTAGTAAATTTTTTTAATATATCTTTGTCAAGTATAAAATCACTGTTTAAATCGTTAGTATCTTGCATTATTATTATTTCTTTTTTTGTAATTTTTTTATTTTTTATTTCTTGTTCTGATTTTTCTACATCTATTCTTGGAATCGGCATAGCATTTAAAATAAAAAAATCACAAGGTAATGTATTAAGAATTCTAATCGAACTGTCTATAAAAGTTATATCTCGTAAAAGGTGAGCTCTTTCATCAAAGCCGAATTTTTTTGTCCAAAATTTTCCTAGTCTGTCTTCGTATTTAGTTTGGCTTGCGTGGATCCATTTTTTGTTACTGTATATGTCTGTTCTTCCGCAAGTTGTCCACATTATTCCTATTAAATCTGAATTTGTTAAACCATGACTATTAATTAATTCTATTAAACTAGAAAAAATAAAAAAGTTTCCAGCACCTCCTTCGGCCCAATTTTCATGATATTTAATATTTTGACCTATTATATCTGCCCATGTAGGCCATTTGTATTTTGTAAAACTACAACCAAATGAAAAAAATCTTTTGTATTTTTTTTGGTTTAAAAATTTTATTTTCATAATTAATTAGGAAAGATTTCATAACACTAAATATTTTTTTTATTTATAGCATATAATATGGAAGTAGCATTTATTGGTTTAGGAAAATTAGGAATGCCATGTGCAGAAGCAATGGCAAAGAAAGGGCATAATGTTTTTGGATTTGATTTAGAAGAAAAGCAATCGTCTTTTGTAAACATTGCTAGTACATTAAAAGAATGTGTTAATAAAAAAAGTATAATTTTTATAGCTGTTCCTACACCGCATGAAAAAAAATATGACGGAGCGTCTATTTTAGATTTTGAAAATCCTAAAAATTTTAATTATGATGCTTTAAAAAATGTAGTTTCTGAACTACTTGCAGTAAACCTAGACGAATCAGTGACAGTTGTTATAATATCTACTGTATTACCAGGAACAATTAGGAATGAAATACAATCTTTACTACCAAATGTTATATACAATCCTTATTTAATAGCAATGAGTCAAGTTGAACAAGATTTTTATAATCCTGAATTGCTCATATTAGGCGCTAAGAATAAAAATAGCAATACACATATAGATAAATTATTGCGTTTTTATCAAACAATTGTAGACAATGATCCTTATCATGTAATAGGAACTTGGGAAGAATGCGAATCTGTAAAAATATTTTATAATACATTTATTAGTTTTAAAATCATATTTGCAAATATGATTCAAGATTTTTCTGAAAAGATAAAAAATATTGATGTAGATGTTGTTACAGATGCCCTAAAACACTCAAATGACAGAATAATAAGTCCAAAATACCTAACAGCAGGAATGGGCGACGGAGGTGCTTGTCATCCAAGAGATAATATTGCTCTTTCGTGGTTAGCTAAAAATTATAGTTTAAATTATGATATTTTTGGTTCATTAATGTATGCAAGGCAAGAACAAGCAAAAAAACTTGCTGATTTTTGTATTAAAAAAGCAGGACAATATCCTTTACCTTTTATAATTGTAGGAAGATATTATAAAGAAACAACAACAATAGATGACGGAAGTTATAGTTTATTAGTCGCTGAATTTGCTAAAATTAAATACCTAGCAGTAAAAATAATAGAACCTGATGAAGAAATCAATTATCCCGCATTATTTTTGTTATCTTATGGAAAATTATATTTTGAACCAGTAGAAAAATCTATAGTTGTAGATCCTTGGAGAACATATTCTAACAATAATATTGAAGTAATTCATTATGGAAACACTTACAAAAGTTAGTATAGATGATGTTTTATTTTGGATGGATGCAATCCGAAATAGTAACGATAAATTTAGAGTTTTAGAAAGTTTTTGGAAAGGACAGATTAAAAGCAAGCTTTGGCTTATAAATGAATTAGCAAATATACTAGAAAAAAATATTTTTTATAATATTGTTATCCACGGCGGATGGAACGGAGTCTTATCAAGTTTATTGTTCAATAGTTCTATAAAAATTTCTAAAATAGAAAGTATAGATATAGATCCTAAATGTGAAGATATTGCATATACGATTAATAAATTTTATGAGATAGAAGGGAAGTTTATTGCAAAGACGTGTAATATGGTAGATCATGTATATGATACAGATGTTGTAATTAACACAAGTTGCGAACATATCGACCAATCTACATATGAAAAATGGTTATTTAATGTCCCCCCAAACGCATTAATAGTATTGCAAAGTAATAATTACTTCGATTTAGATGAACATATAAGATGTTCAAATAGTTTAGATGAATTTAATGATATTTCTAATTTAAATTTATTATACAAAGGCATATTTAAAACAGAAAAATATGACAGATATATGTTGATAGGATATAAGTAGATGTTTGAATTTAGTCAGTTAGAAGTAGTAGAATTGGAAATAACAAATAGATGTCAAGCATCTTGCCCTATGTGTCCTAGAAATATTCATGGAGGTATAGAAAATCCCTTATTAAAAATAAATGATTGGACTATTGATAATTTTAAAAATATTTTTTCTGTGGATTTAGTAAAGAAAATTAAAAATTTTACATTTTGTGGTAATTTTGGTGATCCTCTTTTAAATAATGATATTGTTTCAATGTTAGATTACATAACTTTCAATAATAAAAATGTCTATGTTTCTATACATACTAATGGTAGTTTAAGATCGAGGACCTGGTGGAAAGACTTGGTTAAAGTATTGCCTAAAAATCATGATGTGATATTTGCCCTTGATGGGTTAGCTGATACGCATCATTTATATAGAATAGGTACAGATTTTACTAAGATAATAGAAAATGCATCATCTTTTATAAATGCTGGAGGAAACGCTAATTGGCAATTTATTAAATTTAATCATAATAAACATCAAGTAGAAGATGCAAAACAGCTATCAACACAGCTCGGTTTTAAAAAATTTATTTTAAAAAATACAAGGAGATTTACGCAATCTAAATTTAAAGTTGTAGATAAAAAAGGCATGTTTAGTCATTTTTTAAAACCGGCTGAAGACACGATTAAAATTGTAGATAAGAATGTTTTATTAAATGAGTTTAATCATTGGAAAAATACTGACAATATTTTTTGTAAACCGAAAGCAGTAAATGCTGTTTATATAGATTGTCATTACACGTTAGTTCCTTGTTGTATAATTGCAAGTTGGTTTTATACAAGTTTTGATGAAAGGATTTATAAAATGTACAATTTACACGATGTGAAAAAATCTGTTAATTCAATAGGAGAAGATATTAGACAAGAAGTTTTTCAATTAGTAAGAGAATTAGGAGGCTTTGAATTCTTAAATGTATTAACAAATTCTATTGAAGATATATTAAGCTCTGACATATACAACAAAATTTGGGAAGAAAAATGGAGAGCACACCAGCTTATGACATGTTCTTTAATGTGTAGTGCTGATAGTCCTTTTATTACTTTAGATGAGCAAAAAGTAAAAAATGTTTAAATTTGCAGAATTAAAAACTATACATATTGAAATTTCAAATAATTGCCAAGCATCTTGCCCTATGTGTCCACGGAATATTCATGGAGGATTACCTAATAATAATATTAAAATACAAAATTGGACATTATCTGAGTTTAAGAAAATTTTTAGTAAAAGTGTTTTGAATACAATCGATGGATTCTATTTTTGTGGTAACTTTGGTGATCCGCTGTTAAATCCTTATTTAATTGATATGATAGAATATGCTTCTATTCAAGATCCTAATTTGTATATTAGAGTTCATACTAATGGAAGTTTAAGAAATAAAAAATGGTGGAAAGATTTGGCTGCAGTCATGCCAAAATATAGTTTAGTGATATTTGCATTAGATGGTTTAGAAGACACGCACCATATATATAGGATAGGCACTGATTTTCGAAAAATAATAGAAAATGCAAAAACTTATATAAATCAAGGTAAAGATGCAGAATGGGCGTTTATAAAATTTAAACATAATGAACATCAAGTTGATGAAATTAGGAAATTAGCAAATGAGCTAGGGTTTACAAGATTATCCATAAAAAATAGTTCACGATGGGTAGCAACAGATAAATTTAATGTAGTAGATAAAGAAGGTAAAACAATTTATTACTTAGAACCTGCTGAATCTAATCATCTGCAACTAGTTACGCCTGAAATACTAAAAAATTATAAATCAATTGTTGCTAATAGCATTATAGATTGTCAATCAATACAAAAGAAAGAAATTTATATAGATGCATATAAAAATGTTTATCCGTGTTGTTGGATAGCACAAATTCCGCATGATTACACTTATAATGATATATCTAAAGATGTTAGAACAGATATAAAAAGGCAATATTATGAATTAGTAGAAAGATTAGGCGGTTTAGAAAAATTAAATGCAGCAAATAATTCCTTAGAAGATATAATTATGTCTTATGAATATCAAACAGTTTATAAGGAGTATTGGCAAAACAGAGGACTAATAACTTGTGCAAGGCAATGTGGAAAAACTGATTTAAATTTTGCAAAATCAAAAGATCAATGGATTGAATCAAGTAAACTAAATGCGTAGAATAATTAATACTCAAAAAGATAATGTTTTAGATATAACCTTTTGGCCTACTGATATTTGTAATTATTCTTGTGATTATTGTTATCCTGGAAGTACACCAGGCACAAATAGATACGTTAAAAATTTAGACGAATTGATAACAGGGTTTAAAATTCTTTTTGAAGCTTATTCTTTATATCATAATAAAAATGACTTTAAGGTATTTATTGCTGGAGGAGGAGAGCCTACTATATGGCCATTTTTACCAAAATTTTGTGAACATATAAAGATTACTTCAAATCCATTTATTAATTTAACTACAAATGCATCTAGAAAAATTGCATGGTGGAAAAAAATTAGTAAAAATATAGATTCAGTTGCAGTAAGTTGTCATCATAAAGAGGTTAATATTGATCATTTGATTGCAGTGTGTGATTTTTTATATGAAAAAAATGTAGAAGTAACTGTACAAGTCTTAATGGATCCATTAGATTGGAATAAATGTTTAACATTGATTGACAAATTGCAAATGAGTAAGTATCCATGGTTTATACAAGCTAAACCAGTAGTCGGCAAATATGAATATAACGAACAACAAAAAAATTATTTTAAAATACCATATAAAAGATTAGAGTCAGCAGAAAATCTTTTAAAAAAAATAGAAAATTACAATGTTATTAAAAGTGTAGAGTTAATAAATGATAAAGCTAATTTATCTTTACAGCATACATATATTTCTGAAAAAAGGAATAATTTTAATGGTTGGAAGTGTTACTTTCCTAAAGAAAGAATATCAATTGATATTTTAGGAAATATAAAAGGATCATGCGGTACAAAATTTTCAACAAATTTAAATATTTTTGATAAAATGTTGTTTAAAAAATTAGCAAATTTAGATTATGTAATATGTGCATTAGAATCGTGTAATTGTTTACCTGAGACTCATATTACAAAGGAGCAATTTTTGTAATAGGTATGTCCGCAGCACAAGTACACCATTGCCGTGTGCATGTTATACTGTTAGTTGGAATGACTACATTATTTTTGTAAATATTTCCTATACTTCCTCCTACTCTGCATGTTGCTCTATGAACTTCACCGTCCCAGTTTATCATTAAACTTTCTAATCCAATATTACATTCCCATCCTAGGAAGTTATTTAATTTTTCTTTTAAAATATCATTTGCATGATACTCTTTTGTATTATCTATTATGCAATTAGGTTGCACAGTTGAAGTTTTAGATAAAATAAATTCTAGATCATCTTTTTGATATTTACTGTCGTTAAAATTGTCATGTTCTGTTGTCCATCTTATTCTCCGAATAGTATATTTTATTTTATTTTCATCAAATAAAGATATTGTATCTTTCATCTCATTTATGTATTCATGATGAGCCATTATATGTACATGGAAAGGAATGTTTTTTAAATTAATATTAGAAAACTCTATAATATTTTGTGTTATTTTTTTATACAATTTATTATCAAAATGAAGACTGAATACGTAGTGTGATACAGGTAGTGATGCATACCATTTTGCAGTTCGTGTTCCATTTGTAGTAATATTTAACCATGAGATGTTATTTGTATAGATGTAATCTATAAGTTCTTCAATTTTAGGATGAACACACGGCTCTCCTCCTGTTAAGCTTATTCTACAAGGTTTTTTAATTTTTTTTATGTTGTTAACAGCTAATTTTAAAAGTTCTATGTTAGTGTGTTGACTTGTATTGTCATGTATATAAGCAGGGCAGTATGAACAATCGAGATTGCATCTTTTTCCTAGATTCCATTCTATTTTAATATAATCTGCATGGTTCCATTTACTTGTTATTTTAAACATTCTATTTGTTTTACTAGATTAAATTTTTGCATTTTTTTGAAATTAAATGTTGTAGCAAGTTCTGCAACTGGAATCAGTCCTATATTTAAATTTTGTTTATCTAAATTTTTTTTCCGTAACCATCTTTCTAATAACATTTTTCTAAAGAAATAGTATGTGTAAGGTGTGCTAGGACCAAATTTAACCATAAAATCTGCGCTATAGTGAGTTTGTGGTATAGCTTCTTGTACTAAATCATCTTTGTCTTTGAAAATGTCTAAAATAGGTTTTCCTATGTGGCAGTAATTAATGTATACAGTGCCTTGTTTCCATTTAAATGTAAAATTTTGTATATCATCTGATTCTAGTAAAATTATAGGTCTGTTTGCAAAAGTAACAACTATTGTTGGATGATTTTTTGTTTTGGTTTCTGTTTCTATTTGATGTATAATGATGTTAAATTTATTTAAGTAATGTTGTATTGGTAATGGAGCAGTGTTATACCAGTCTGTATTTATATTAACCTTTCCTCTTAATTTTTCAAAAAAAGTATGTAAAAAATTTAAATCATCTTGGGTATAATTGTTTTTAAGTTTTACTGGAATTTGATAATCATATTCATTAATTTTCTTTATGCATATGTTTAATTGATTTATTAAATCTTTTTTATCATACCAATTTGTAAATCTATCATTATCATAGATAGTGTAACCTTTTTTGAGCTCTGTATACCATTTGTTAGCTATGTGTGTGTCATGAAGCTGAAATAACAAATCTGTAGTTTCGTTATATTTGTTTGTAAAAATTATTTTAAACATATGAAGTAAACTCTGGAGTGATATCTATGAAATTCTGACTTCTTGATTTATCTAATAAATTATTGTACTCAACGCAATCTTTCCATAATTTTTCATTATTTTTGCTATACATATAATTTATAATTCCATCTATTTGATCTTCAGTTATTTTTTGTAATATAGGGTGTTTTTTTACTAAGTTATAATATTTTATTTTTTCTTTACTAATAAGTAATCTTTCTTTTGCAATATCTTTACATTCTTTAGGTAATACTTGTATTGATAAAACATTTGGATAGTTTACCATATTAGTGTAAAAGACAATACCAATGTTATCTAAAAAGTATTCTATCATTTTATCTAAAATTAAAATGTTACTTACTTGAACAGCAACTGCTCCGACAATTCTGCTTACATTTTCGTATTTTTGTATTTTTTTAATATTACTTACCAATATTCTCCAAGATGCATTTCCTCTAATATACTCAAAGCTTTCTTGTATGCCATCAATACTTACATTAACAGCAACGCTTTTAAATTTTGGCCAATATTTGTCAATAGCTTTGTCTTTACTTATTCCTAATCTTGTAGCATTAGTAGCATATTTTAGCTCGATATTATTACTATAAGGTAATAACATGTCTAGTATTTTATAGTGTTGAGGATCTATCAAAGGTTCTCCACCTGCAAATTCTACTCGCCTAAAGTTACATAATATTTTGTTAAAACCAGCCCACCAATTTTCAGAATTATCAAAATTGCCAAGATATGGTTTCTTTTTAACATTATATTTGTCAATCTCTTCTACAATAAAATTTTTTTCTTTAATGTAAAATTTTTCTACTAGCTCATAATCATCCCAACTTGAACTGCTGAGCGGATTGCACATTCTACATTTTAAATTGCAAAGATTGTTAAGTTTGATTTCTATAGTAGGAATATTAAAAGGTAAAGAATATTCTTTATCTAATTTTTCTAGTGCATTAGGATATAAATTAATTCTAGCTTCTGGAATAATTCCTTTAATGTGCCTTTGTCTTAAGCTTTCTACACCTTGATCTTCTAGATTAAAGCAAGGAGCGCATTCTTTTGGTCTAATATTACTTAAAACTTCTTTTCGTATTCTTTTGATAGTTTCATTGTTCCATATGCTTTCTAAAGATTCTTCTTGTATCCATCCAATAGGATGGCTCCTACAGCATGCCATTACTGCTCCGTCAGTACGAGTAGCTAACCCAGTAAAAGGATGCATACAAAATGTTTTTGAATTATTCATAATTTTTTAGAATAGTAGATAGAGTTTTTTTTATCATATTTATTTATAGAATAAAATGAATTAATAAATATATTTTGATAGGTTAAAATAATGGAAAAAGAATTTTGGCTTCAACCTGCTAGCACAAAAATTGGAGCAGGGCAACGCCTAATTAAAGAAATTACAGGTAGTTCTACTTTTTGCGTACTTCCTTGGATACATGTTGCAACTAGACCAAATGGTGATATGCGACTTTGTTGTACATCCAATGCTAGTGGAGCAGATGTTGGAGATTATGAAATAGGACTTGTTAAGAAATTAAATGGTAAACCGGCTAATTTTAGTAAAGAAACTATAGAAGAATCTTTTAATAATTCTTATATGAAAAATGTACGGAAATTATTTTTAGAAAATAGGATTCCTGAAAGTTGCACAAAATGTTTTGAAGAAGAAGCAAATGGTATTGTAAGCAAACGATTATGGGAAGCATACGAGTGGAACAATAATAAATTAGATTTTAAAAAACTAATAGATGAGACAGTAGACGGAACTGTACCTAATAAAATTAAATATTTTGATTTACGATTAGGACATACATGTAATTTAAAGTGTGTAATGTGTTCTCCGCACGATAGCAGTAAATGGTTAGAAGATTATGATTATATGATAGAAAATAGTAAATCTAACATTGTAACTAATCAGCTTTCTTGGAATAAGGAAAATTTTAATAATAAATGGCATGAAAATCAACTTTTTTGGGAACAAATTTATAAAAATATTCCTAATATAACTCAATTGTATTTTGCAGGCGGTGAACCTTTAATGATAAAAGAACATAAATTATTATTAAAAGAAATTATTAGACAAGGAGTTGCGGAAAAAATTTCTTTACGATATAATTCTAATGGGTTATTTGTAAATCAAGAAATGATAGATTTATGGATAAATTTTAAACAAGTAAGATACGCATTTAGTATAGATGGTTTAGGTGAAAGAAATTCTTATATTAGATTTCCTTCAAAATGGAAAATGGTAGAAAAAAGTTTAGAATTATTAGATAATACGCCTAAAAATATACTTGTAAGTATAGCTTGTGTAGTACAAGCTTTGAATGTTAAGCATATAGTAGATTTTGCAAAATGGAAAATTAAAAAAAAGTATAAAAAAATAAATAATTATTTCATTGATGAATACCAAGTAGGCGGTGGTATAATAAATTTACATTTATTATATATACCTACATTTTTAAATGCAAGGATATTATGTCATAATGATAAAGAGCATGTAAAAGAAATTTTTGCAGAATTTAAGACTTGGCTTTGGGAAAATTATACAAAAGACGATAATTTTTGGAGTATTAATCCATATGGATGGAAAAGATGGGAAGGAATTTTAAAATTCTTATTAGAAAAAGATGATAATCATTTATTGCATCCATTTTGTGATTATATAAATAATTTAGATAATGTAAGAGGAACTGATTTTAAAAAAACTTTTCCTGAACTTTCACACATTTTATGATAAAACAATTAAATTATAAAGTAGATTTGTCCTTAATTCAAAATATAGTAGAATCTTTTGATTTAAGGAAAGATAAACTTGTTCTAAATTTTCCTGTAGGTGATTTTTTTACTGATCCTTGGCAATTAAAAGATGAATATAAGGATACTTTATATGAAGATTTATATGATAGTTTACCTCTAGTTAAAGGAGAAGCTAGAATAATAAATTTAAAATATAAAGATTGTTATCATGCTCATGCAGATATCGATGATAGATACCATTTAACATTACAAGGTAAATTTTCTTATTTAGTAAACTTAGATGAAGAAAAAATGTATCCTACAAATGTAACAGGGATATGGAACATAATGAATGCGGGTTATAAACATTCTGCTGCAAATTTTAGTAATGAAAATAGATTAGAATTTGTGGTTAGAAAATTATTAAAAAAGAATAAATTGAAGTTTCCTGTTTATGTAACTCTGAGTAATACAAATTTACAGGAAAATACTGCAAGATATATTTTTGATAATACTATCAGTTCTTGGTTAAATAAAAAATTTAAAGAAGGTGTTGTTGATAGATTTTCTTATCATGACAAAAAAGTATCTTTTTATATTGAAGAAGACGTAATTAAGAATTTATATGCTATTTTACCTAAGTTTTTTAACATAAATATTATTAGTAAGGAGAAATAATGACAGATACATCTAATTGGAAACCTTATTACAAAAGAACATATAGCGGGCAGCAGGAAACAAATTTAGCTTATACACCATTAGTAAATCCTGATAATACTGTAATGTGTATGCATTTTTTTAGAAATAGACGGTATTCTCCAGGAAGCACAATTGATGATGCAACTACAAATTTTTTGTATGAAAGAGAGAAACGATTTTTATTGGAATTAGAAAATTATGCGTTCACTCCTAACGTATTAGAAATTGATGATCAAAATAAAAAAATTTTTATTGAGTTTAGCGGAGTTACGTTAAATTATTATTTGTTTAATGCTCCAGATCAAGTAGAGCCGGAAGTAAATGAAATGGATGTCGTGCGTCCGGGTTGGCAGTCAGAAGTTTTAAATATTGTTCAAACATTATTGGATAATTCTTATTATAAGTGTGCAATTTATCCGCATTGTTTTTTTATTAGTAATGATGGTACAATGAAAGCAATTGACTATTATGCAACTTTACCATTTGCAGAAAAAATGATAGAGTTAACTACTATACAGTCTGTAATTGGTAGAGATAGTACATATCGTTTTGCATATGCAATTGAAGGGAATTATGTTAATTTTGAAAAATTTTTTGAGATAACTATAAACGAGCATATGGACAGGTCTTGGCCTATTAATCCTTTTACATCTTTAAAAACAATTTAATATGTTAGAACAACCTAATTGGGAAACTGTTATAAAAAATTTAGAAAAGTTACCCGGAGATAAAAAACCATTTGATAAAACTTTGGAAAATTGTAATCCAGAATATTTAAAAATTTATAAAAAATGGACAGATGCAAATTTTAATTTAGATTCTATACAATGGGTTAATTTTTATCCAGGTATAGATTTTGATTGGTCAATAGTAGAATATTATAAAAAACAATTTAATTTTTCTGGCCTACATAGAGCATGGATTTCTAAAGTAAGCCCTGGATACATGGCTGCATGGCATTGGGATGTTGATGATAGAGAGAAAGAATATTTATCACAGGGCAAAATAGACAGATATTCTGTAATGATGCAAGATTGTGAGTTAGGGCAAGTTTTTTACTTAGATAAAGATATCTATCATAGTTATAGTGCAAACTTTGTTATACATTGGAATCCTTATAATGCATGGCATTGTGGATTAAATGGATCAATGAAACCAAAATATATGTTACATGTTCTTGGATATTAAATGAATGTTAAAGATTTAGATTTTACAATTGATCTAAATGAAGCTCAAGCTTGGGCAAAAGAAGTTTTGCAGGTTAAAACGTCTTTGTTTAGGTGGTTGTATGATCCTGTGCCTTATATCGATAGCTCATTAATTTTTCAACCAGTTCTTTATAATTTACAATATAATATTACAAAGGAAGATTTTAGAGAAGCTTGCGGTAGATATATAGATAGAAATCCAAAAAATTATGCAAGAACAAACTTTGCTTTTGGTTGGGGAGAAGTTATTTTAAATACTTTTTCCGATGCTTGTAACGCAATTTTGTCCGTATTGCCGCCAAAAGGGCAGGTCATAGAGCACATTGACGGAAAACCAATTGCCAAGGAAAACTTACATATGATCCATATTCCTATTTTTTCTAATGATAAAGCTTTTTCGTATGTTAACGGAGAAAAAGTTTTTATGCAACCCGGTAAAGTTTATTATTTAAATACGTCAGTTCCTCATTCTGCAAAAAATTTTGGAAATACAGACAGAGTACATTTAATGTTTGGAGTTGATAATTCAGTCATGCAATGTTATTTGCAACGTTAATCTAATTTCGTAACTTATGTTTACAACTCCGTGTATTATTTCTGGATCACTCCATTCGTATAAATCGCCTTTTTTGTAATTACTAGCAAGAAAATTTTCATAAACAAATACGTGTCCGGGATGATAGTCTTGTAAAAACATACTATATCGAACAGGATTTTTAACATCTAACAAGTGTGGATCTATATGCATTGTTTGCATTTCTCCAGGTAACAGTTTTATAAACCACCAAAACATATTTTTACGAGTTTTTGGTAATATAGGAAGTTGAAAATTAAAGTTTTCCATGTCTGCACTTTTAGCATTAAATTGATGAAAAACTGGACTATTATTTTCGAACCAAGGTTGACATAAGTTTCTATAATGATCTAATTTTTTGTTACCTTTCCATCTTTCTGGTTGCCAAACAGGTACACTGTCTCCTGTTTTATTTGTTAGGTGATTTATTAACTCGTCGGTTACAAAATCGACATAATTTCCGATGTAATTCATTTACAATTTTTAGATACCTATTTTGTTTTTAAAATTTTTGGAAAATTTACAATCTATCCTTAATCCATATTCTTGCTCATTTGACACTTCTCCACCGTGCCAATCTTCGTCGTTCCAAAAAGATGCGTAGCTGTTGATATAATGTTTTTCTTTTTGTTCAGGATCCCAAATATAAAATCCTCTTTTTGTTTTTGTTCTTATGTGAATAAATTCATTTGGATTGTCTTTATAGGGTTGATTTAATCCGTTTTTGCCATCTAAGTCTCGGTGTTCGAAAGGTTTTCCATTATGGTCGCAATGGAAAAAAATAACTCTACCGATGTCATCAATAATATTTTCAGTAACAAGGTTTTCTATCCAATTCACTACATTAGGGAAGTATTTTTGTTCGCTTGTAGGCATTCTGGCAGAATTTCTTTTATTCCAATCACCTTCTTCCCATAAAAAGTAATATGTGTAAGGATCATTGGCACCAAGAGCTGCTTTTAAATATCTTGTAAAAATATTTCTTTCTTTGTAATTTTTAAAATCATTTGGAAAAATAGTTTGTCCTGTAATTTTGATTGGATGGTCATTAGGCAAATTTTGATATTCTTCAAACGCTTTATATATAGGTTTCCAATTCAAAGTGTAACTCATATCTGATAAATTAAAGCCAGGAATCATCCATGTTCCTTCTTTGGCGTATTCTTTAGCTAAAGCAAACCCTTTGCATATTTCTGGATCTAATTTTTTAAAACTTTCTATATCTAAAAATTTGTCTAAATTTATAAATGGTTTGTTGTTGATACCTTTAATCATTGTATGTACCGTAATTTTTATTCCAATCGTCTGGTATAGTATCTAACAAAGGTAAACTTTTGTTTACGTATGCATCTCTTAGTATAACTTGGTGTACCAAGGGGCTTATAGGTTTATTTTCTAAAAAATCGCCTAACGCTTCGGTTTGTACTTCTTTTAAATCTAGTGTTGTTTTGTCAGGCCATTGTATTATTTTAAACGATAGATCGTTTAAATATGCAGCATAATGCGCTCTATTATGACTTTCATTATTTTCAGTAAACGATATGTTTTTTTTATATGAGATTTCTTTTGCATGAGTTACAAGATCTGATAGATAAAGTTGTTTTTCATTTTTTGGTGATCTACCAATTTGTGCTCCGCATCTAATTCTGTAAAATGCTTTTATATTAAATTTAAAATTTACAATTTCTTCAATACAATCTTGCATATGTTCTAATTTTTCTAATGTATAAGATATGTTTTTTATAGAAACACTATTTTCTACGCAATTTTCTATTCCTTTTATTTGTTTTGCTCTGACTTTTTTTCCTTGATATGTTTCGTGATTAAGTCCAATAACACAATGAAGATTTTTTATATTTGAAAGTTGTTTTACAAAATTTTTATTGCTTAAAATTACACCATTAGTTAAAACAAAGATAGGTCTTTCTTTGCCAGGTAATAGCCGTAGTTCTTGTAACAACTCAAAAAAATCTTTTCGCATAGTAGGTTCTGCACCTACTAGAGAAAATGCGGTACCGTTGTCAGGCCAATTTTTTACTTTAGAAATAATAGAAGATATGCTTGGATCATGTGACAAATTGTCCGGCATTTGATAACAATGTGGACAAGATAAATTACATCTATTTGTTATTTCTAAAAAGTAGTTAACAGGTGGTCGTTGCTTATATTTGTAATTTAGGTAAAAGTCTGCGTTATGTTCTACTAAATTTTTTGTTGTTCCGTGCGTAGGACAAGTTTTAATTAAATAAATTTTATCTTCTATGATGTGTTTTTCGGCATCAATGTGTCTATAGCATGTATTACAAATAGAGTATGTTTTAGAAAGTAAAGTCATAATTATAACTGATTTATTTTATTTATAATAACTAACTAGTAAGAGAAAATATATGAATTATGAGTATTATTATAACGATGTACCTGGTGAAGGCAAGTCTCGTAATAATTTGGTTTACACAAGTTTAATTAGTAAGGATAAAAAAACTTTTGTAAAATGGTATTATAATGATACAAATTATCATCAAGGAAAAAATCAAGTTGTAAATGAAAATTTAATGGATGAAAAATGGCAGCGCGAATTGAAGTATTTGATAAAAACTGCAAATTTCTTTCCAGATATTGTACCTAAAATTTTAGATATTGATTATAAAAATAAAAAGATATATCTAGAGATTGATGGTTTTGATTTTTGGAATAAAGCACAATGTGATATATCACAATATAATAATGTTTTACCCGATTGGCAAGATCAAATGTTAAACATTATAGAAAAACATAATGAATTAAATTTTTACAAATATTCACTGCATCCATCTAGTTATTTCATAGTAAATAATAAATTAAAAAGTATTAATTATTTTTTTTGCTACGATCATGACGAACCTTACATAAGTATCAAAGATGTTGAAAGTCATATTCATATAAATAGACAAAATATTATGAAGAAATATTTAGACCAACTAGGAATTAGTTGGGATGTTCCTCAGCCTTGGGCTAAAATGAATAAATTGTGTTTAGAAACTTTTAGAACAAATTATCCTACAGATTTTATTAGTAAGGCTTTAAAAATTGTTTAATATTTTGTGTACAGGAAATCCTAATTACATTGGTATACCTTATTCTTTAAGTAAAATTTTTAAAAACATAGATTTTGCACACAAGTCTAATGGTGCTGACTTAACAAATTTTGATGAATTTAAAATACTTATTAATAATTATAACGTTTTTATAAATCATTCAGCTTTTAATTACACAATACAAAAAGACCTATTGCAACTTTGTGTAGATCAATGGCAAAAAAATAAAAAAAGAGGACATATAATAAATATAGGTTCTGTTTTAGAGTATGAATTTGCTCAAAAATATAAAATTGATACTATTGAATATTATGAAAGTAAAACTGACCTTAGGAATTTAGGTTTAGAACTGTGTACTGAGAATATTAAAATTACACATTTTGTAATAGGTGCAATACAGAATCCTGGATCGTTCCACCCTGATAAATTAAATTGTAAGGAAATAGCAAAAGTTATAAAATTAATTTTAAAATATGATTTTAACGTTCCTATAATTGGTATAGAAAAATTAAACGATACTTGGAGTAAAAACTCTAGATATATCAAAGGGTATCCAATGAAAGATAAAACAGATTATAATGCTAAAACTAGTTCAATGGTCACCTGAATTAGACCTAACAAAATTTTATAAAGAAGCAGAGATCTTAAATCATTATAACAATTCTAGTCAAAAAATTTTAATTGATAGTTTGAGAGTAGAAAAAGAATGGAATGTTTGGATTTTGTATTGGCATGATAATCCTGTAGGTAGTGTAGGAGCACATAGTTTTGATACTGTAATGGGTAATGATTCATATAGGATTGCAGTAAGAACTTGTGTGTTTACAGATTCTCTTCCTTTAAAAAGTATTAGGACTTATAATCAAATAATAACGCATCAAAATATCACAGCTCAATTTTTAATTCCTAAATGTTTAGAATGGGTGCCTTCGAGATCTAGAACATTTATTACGTCAAATGAATCAGAAATTGGTACTCAAAAAGCAGTGCATAATATTTGGTGTCCTGCAATGGAAAAAATTGGTGTTATGAAAAAAATTAAAAAAGTTTATTACAGGAACACTCATCAAACAGTTTGGGAATTATATAAAGAAAAGTTTTTTCAATCATTAGCACAGAATAAAAAATGGAATATAAATTTAGCATAAAAAAAAGTAATCCAATTGCAGTTGCTATTGTAAATAATTTTAGCAATATAGAAAGTCAATGGGCAAGACAAATTTGTATTAATATTACAGATCATTTTGTTCAACGTAGTATAAAATACAACTATGACGTATTTATAGGTAATAATGAAAATACACTTTTGAAACAAATTAGTTCAGATAAATTTTATAGTCATATATGCATAGTTCATTGTGGTGTTAGTTTAAAAATTAATGACAATCTTTTTGATGAAATAGAAAAGTTATGCAAGAATGATTTTTTTATTGCCGGACACATTTTAGAAAGAGGAGAAGATTCTTATTGGAAAAATGGTTATTATGAATTACATAAGCAATTCTATATTATAAATTGTGAATATTACCGTAGTATGAGAAAACCGTTTATTGGAGATTTTAGTAAAGAATCGCATGAACAAATAGAACCGAATAGATCTAAAGAATTTTTGTATGGAAATAAAGAAATACCTAAAAGTATATTACCTGGCAATAAAAAAAATAAAAAAATGTATCGGTTTAAATGCCATGGATGGAATATTATTTCTAAAGCATTATCTAATAATTTAAAAATGATAGATGTAGGCGAAGGAATTCGTAGTAGTAAATTGTATCTAAAGTATGAATATGATCATGTATTTGTGCGAGAAATGCGTAAAGTTTATAATTTACAGTTAGCAGCAAATAATTTTGTTTCAGCTTATAACTCAGATAATTTAAATTCAGTGAACAGTTCTATGGAAAATATACAGCAATTTGTTGTTCCTAGTATGGGATTAAATTGGATATATTATTTAAAAAATCTTAATTATGATGCAAGTTGTAAAATCATATTTGTAGATAGGAATATTAATGCACTTAATTTTATGGAAAATTTAATTTTAAATTGGGACGGAAAAGATTATGATAAGTTTTTTAAAAAATTTATTCCTAAATTTGTTACAAACATAAATTTTGATGCAGATGCATATATAAAAACTGTTACTGATTTTTGGGAAAATTTTATAAAAAATTTTTTAGATTTTGAAGACTTTTGGCAAAACCAAATTAAAAAATTAAAATTTTCTTTTGTTTTTATAGATTTTACTGCAGATTATAATCTGTCATGGCTAGATAATGATAAAAACACATTAATATATTTAAGCGATATTTTTACACATAATACATATGTAGCCACTCAATCATATAAGCATAGAATTGCTGCAGAAAATTTTTTAATTAAAAAGTTGCAAGAATTTAATCCTAATATAGAATTAATTATGACAGCTCATGCAGCTGATAGTTTTTTGAAAAAACAAATTACTAAACAAGGAAAAGTATCTGATTTTACATTTACAGATATAAATTATTTAAAAACTCCAGACTGGCACATAAAAGATTGGAAGTCAAAAACTATACTGTTTTAAGAACGCGGTTCGTGTTTTATAAAAACACCTTTATTTAAATTAGATGTGGTTGCAAATATAATTTTTTGCAACCATTTGTTTGTAGAATCTTGTTTTGATAAGATTAAGTGATATCTAGGATATTTACTGTTATTTTCTACTTTGTGTAAATAACTTAGATTAAAAGTATAAATGTGTCCAGGTTTGGTAAATAATCTCTCCCCGTTTTTCCATATCCAATTGCATTCTTGATCATTTGATAAAGATACATTAATATTTTCTAATATTGAATATTCGGTGTCTTTATGGAAATCGATAAAACCATTGGGTTCTAGTAGCATAAATCGTATTCTGCTATAAAAATTACTAGGAAAGTTGTGTATAATCCATTGTTTTGTATTTGGACACGAATTTCCTGCGGTTGTCCATTTGTAATTTTTACTTGCTTCTAATGGCGTTTTATAATTATATGCTGCATAGCTTTCATGTGCAAAACTATTTAATCCATATAAACTTAAACTTTTCCATCCTTTATGAGTCTCTGATTCACGATGCGGAGTGAATAAATTTTTTAATTTTTGAGCTTCAAGTAAAAGTGTTTCAAATGGTACTTCAATCTCCAACTTTAAATATTTTTCTGTAGAAAAAAAGTACCATTTGTCTTGCATATTAAATAATTTGATTAATTATTTTCCAAGATCCTGCTAAGAAGAATGCTTTAACTTCCATAACTTGTAACGAATTTTCTACTACAGATCCTACTGTTCTAATATTAATCGGGTCAACTGGAACATTATTGCCTTGTAAATCTTTTATAATGACTGCGCCTAAAGTTCCTCCTCCTGCACCTTGATTCACATACAAAGTAAATTTGAATGATCCTCCTTCAACTGGTGGAACTTCATTAACCATTACATCAAATGGTCCGGTTACATTATTAATTATAAAATATGGAAAATTAGCTTTTAATGGTATCATGATAGGAGCACTACCGTCTAAAATTGGAGATTTTGCAAAACCTTGTTGTCCTAATTTTATAATTTGATCATAGTCACCTTTGTCAAAATTGCTATCTCCTGGCGGAGGTAGTATATCTGTAGGATCTGGAATTGTTGTTGCAAAATCGGCTATATTATCATTACCGTATAACCACCAAAGTTTAAGTGTGATCCTTTTATCTGATAAATCAGTTGCATCGGGGTCTAATTGAGTATTCATCCATGCTAAGGCATGAGCGATTACTGCTGCAGCGTCTGCTAAATTAAGAGCCACATCAGCTAAAGCTAATGCGAGTATTCTTTTTGGAATATGATTAGCTTGTTGTTTACGTTTTCTAAATTCTGGTTGGCCGTCCTCTTCACTTACACCAAAAGTAAAATCATCGCCGATGTACAAGCTGTTATTACTTAGATAGAAATGTCTAATTTTAAATTCTGCACTTCCAAAATCATATGCAGCATTTGTAGTTGGAATTAAATGACCACTTGAATCAAATGACCATCTATGAGTTCCTTCTGTTGTAAATTTAATTTCGCCGTCTATACCTGTGTCTACTGTTTCAACTGATGTATTGCCTTCGCTTACTATGTCTACTGCAGTAGAACCCGTTTGTGCAACCCATTCGTAATCGCCTGCACCAGAAAGCAAACTTGTATTCCAACTTAGAATTTGACCATCAGCAGCAGTGCCGGTATTTAAGTGTGAATCAACATCACTGCTACCATATACTGTGGGTGTACTGTTTTGTTCTAAGTTTACCCAAGCATTAACTGATCCACCTTTGTAACCTAAAAATGCTGGAGTTCCATCACCTCTATCTTGTACATAGGTTATCATACCTTCTACAGGAGAATTTTCTATATAATTATCTCTTGCTGTAGTATCGGCAAAGTGAACAAAGTTGCCTGCTACATCCATTCTAGATAGTTGCAATGTGTTTGTCATGAAAGCACCAGTTTTCAAAAAGCCGTTTATATTAAGCCCTTCTGTTCTGTGATTGTTAGTTATAATCCACTCAGACGGAATATGCGTATCATTTACAAAGTCTGCATCACTTGGTATTCGACAAAATAAATTACCAAAGGTGTCTTTGCCAAATTGATTACTGCCTGGTCGATTAGTGAGGGCAGACCACCAAATATTAAAAAGCCAATCACCTGGTTGGACTGGATCCGGAGAATCAACTGTACCTCTTATTGTTTTAAGTTCTAAATTAGGTCGACCTTTATCAGCAGTTATAGGACTTAGCAGAACGAAACTTGGATTAAGATTGGTAGCAAGAGTCAATTCTCCATACTCAAAATTTGTATACAGTTTAGTTTCTGGAAATTCTATTTCACTAGGATACATTTTATTTGTTAATGCGTCTACAATTATAGAACTATCATCTGCAAATAATGAACCTTTAAATGCATCTGCGTGTATAAAACCTGTTTCGTATATTAGTTCGTTAATGGTAGCTGTATCCCACATTGAAATCGCAGAGTTCCAGCACAAAATGCTATTGTCGTTAGGATTGTTAGCAGCCGCAGATACATTTTTTAAGCTGTGTAAATCATTTTCTTCTAATGCAAAAGTTTTAGATGCAGGATCTACTAGTAACGTGCCGTCATTAGCGTAAACGCCACCTGTAAGATCTCCAGTAACCATTTGTGTATCAATGTATGGTATTGATAAAGGATTTAAGGAAGTTATAGAACCAGTATCTATGACAGTTGATTGGATCCAACCTTGTTGATCATCATATTTTAAAACATATCCATGTGTAGGATTTTCAGGTAGTATAACATCATTTAAGTCTGTTAATTTATTATTAGCAAGATAAACTTTATTGTTGATAGTATCAACGAGTGTAGGAGCAGGATCTCCTGTGCCTATGATATCACCTAATTCAATGGTTATACTTTTTGCAGAAAACTTTCCTAATGTAGCGTTCCATGCAAGTACCCAGTCGTTCTGTATTGACGTATCGTCATACGACACATCAGCTAAATCAATTAGTGTATTATTGTTTAAATAAATTTTTTCTGTGCCAACAGTTCCGTCTACTAACAGTAATGATCCATCTGCATTGTAAACACTTCCGTTCCACGATCCTGTACCGTTGTTACTACTAGCTGGTTGGCTAGCTTCCCAAGCCATAAGTGTACTATTCCAGGTAAGGACATTTCCATTTGTAGGGTTAGATGCTGATACATCTTCTAGTTCTGTTAATAAGTTGTTCGCTAAATTAATTTTATTATTAATTGCATCAACTAATACTGTAGA
>Ga0255768_10001600_pt1 | contig 23227 bp, 17 predicted proteins | sample 071ome_33_FD_179983 | JGI IMG/M metagenome (GOLD analysis project Ga0255768, IMG submission 179983) | Coastal salt marsh microbial communities from the Groves Creek Marsh, Skidaway Island, Georgia - 071412AT metaG (version 2) | ecosystem: Environmental > Aquatic > Marine > Intertidal zone >...
TCTTCAATTAATCTAAATGTGTATTTACCAGGTGTTATATAATCAAAAATAAATGTTGAGCTGGAATTAACATTATTAAACTCTCTTATAATATTTGAATTAGAGTCTAACAATTGAAGAATATATTTAGAATCATTATTTGTTATAACATCAAGAAAGATATTTCCATAATCTTCTAGAGATTGACTAACAACATTGTATTGAAGGGAGTCATTCACCGTTCCTCGAATGTCTTTAATTGCTTTTGGTTTTATAAATATTTTATAATTGTCCGATGGTGAAACTTCAAAATCGATATCGATTTCATCTAATCTATCGTTAATGCTAGTTGAAAATGGTATAGTAAGTGAGTCAATATCCCTGATAGTAATAAGTGAATCTTCAATCTTATTTAACGGAATATTTGATGAAATCTTAAATGATTCTTTAAGATGGATTATGTTAACTGTCTTTGGACTTATATTCAAAGAGTCAATCAAACTATCTCTTTTTCTATCAAATTTTACTGTTGTAAGTTTGATCGTATCAGTTTCAATTAAACTGAAATTCAATGAATCAAAGCTATTTCTAGATAGCCAAAGATTTAGAGTATCAGTTTCTTTTTCTTTAATGAATACATAATTAACTGAATCAGGAATACTAGACTCAATTTTTATCTTATCTAAATCTAATTTTCCGTAGTAACCAAATCCAATTTTTTCGCTATTAATAAAATGAGGCTTATCCCATATTATCTCAGTTTCTTCTTTAAAAAGTTTTAGATCAATAACTGAATCTCTTGGTAGAGTTATTAGTGAGTCTATAAATCCTATTTTATCATAAAAAGGATCAAAAAAATAATTATTATCAACGTCTTTTAGTGCAATAAGTAAATATTTTCCCTCTTTTAAATTTTGAAATTTATAATTTGTTGAATCAAGTGTATTAGAAATATATGTAGGCTTATCTTGAAAAATTATTGAGTCTTTAAATAATGAATCTATTCGATATAGTTGAAGAGATACATATTCATTAGGCTCTTGATTAAATGCATCTTTTGTGTTACCCCTAATATATAGAGAGTCTATTGTTTCACCTGTAGAAAACGTATAGCTAAAAAATGTTAGAGGATTGTTTTCATTATTGTCTTGAATGCTATTACCGAAGTTAATAGTATAAGTTGTTTCTGGGCTTAAACTATCAAGAAATTTTAAAAAAACTTTTTTTGTAACTCCCGATAAAGGTTTTATTTCATATGATGATTTTTCTAGTGGAGGAGAAATGATTAATTGATCTTGAACTTTATCTAGCTTAACCCACTCATTAAATGTTAGCCTGATCTCTTCAGAATCAAAATTTATTGAATTTAATTTTGGACTAGCTTTAACTAGAGCTGGGGGAATACTATCCATTGGCCCACCTGATGGGGTTCCTCTTTTAGCACAACCAAAAATAATAATTACTGAAAATAATATATATACTAAATTCTTCATTGAATTAATTCAAATACAAATTAAAGTATTTAAAATAGTAAAAAGAACTATTTTTGCAATATACTCATGGATAAAGACTCTCTAAAAAAGATTATTTCACATTCTAAGGAATATGGATTTATATTTCCATCAAGTGAGATTTATGAGGGACTAAATGCAATTTATGATTATGCTCACAATGGTGCACTTCTAAAAAATAATATAAGAGAATATTGGTGGAGATCCATGGTTCAGCTTAATGAAAATATTGTAGGTATAGATTCTGCAATATTTATGCATCCAAAGACTTGGGTTGCATCAGGCCATGTAGATGCTTTTAATGATCCTCTTATTGATAACAAGGACTCTAAGAAAAGATATAGAGCTGATGTTTTAATAGAAGAATTTATTGAAAAACTAAATTCTAAAATCCAGAAAGAAGTTCAAAAAGCTGAAAAAAGATTTAAAGAAAAATTTGATAAAGATCAATTTCTTAATACTAGTCCAAAAGTTTTAGAATTAACAAATCAGATTAATGAACTAAAATCTAGAATGGTCTCTGCATTTGAAAAAGATGACTTGGTAGAAGTAAAAAAAATAATTGATGATATGGAAATTAAATGTCCAATTTCAGGAACATGTAATTGGACAGAAGTCAGACAATTTAACCTTATGTTTAGCACAAAGTTAGGAGCTTCTGAAGAGTCAAGCATGGATTTATACTTAAGACCTGAAACTGCTCAAGGAATTTTCTTAAACTATTTAAATGTTCAAAAGACCTCAAGAATGAAAATTCCTTTTGGAATTGCTCAAACTGGTAAGGCATTTAGAAATGAAATTGTTGCCAGACAATTTATCTTCAGAATGAGGGAATTTGAGCAAATGGAAATGCAATTTTTCATTAAACCTGGAACCCAGGAAAAATGGTTCAATCATTGGAAAGACAAAAGACTAAACTGGCACTTAAATTTAGGTATTGACTCTAGTTTATTTCGATTCCATGATCATGATAAACTTGCTCATTATGCTGACGCTGCATGCGATATTGAGTTTAATTTCCCCTTTGGGTTTAAAGAACTTGAGGGTGTTCACTCAAGAACTGATTTCGATCTTAAAAGTCATGAGGAGCTTTCAGGTAAGAAAATCCAATATTTTGATCCTGAATTAAATAAAAACTATACACCATATGTTCTTGAGACATCTATTGGTTTAGATAGAATGTTTCTTGCAATTATATCTAACTCATTTAAAGTAGAAACTTTGGAAGATGGATCTACAAGAAATGTTATGAGTATACCTAAGCAAATTGCTCCAAACAAATTAGCAGTTCTTCCACTACTCAAAAAAGATGGACTTCCAGGATATGCTAGAAAAATTATGAATGAGTTTAGTCATGAGATCAATCTTGTTTATGATGATAAAGATGCAATAGGAAGAAGATATAGAAGACAAGATGCAATTGGGACTCCATATTGTATTACAATTGATCACCAAACAATTGAAGATGATTCATTTACAATAAGAGATAGGGACTCTATGGATCAAAAAAGAATAAACATAGAAGATTTAAAATCTATTGTTGATAGTGAATTAACACTTAAAAGTTTATTAAAAAAGCTTTAGTTGAATATTATTAGTTATAATGTAAATGGCATAAGAGCCGCAATAAATAAAGGATTTATTGACTGGCTAAAAAGAGAATCTCCTGATGTCATATGTCTTCAAGAAATTAAAGCAAATAAAGAACAAGTTGATGTTTCTAAAATTGAAAATTTAGGATATAACACATTCTGGTTTTCAGCTCAAAAAAAGGGTTATAGTGGCGTTGCAATATTTTCAAAACAAAAACCTGATCATGTTGAGTATGGCTCAGGAATAGACTATATGGATTTTGAGGGAAGAATCATTAGGCTTGATTTTGATAAAGTATCTATAATAAGTTTATATCTTCCATCAGGAACAAATCTAGATAGACTTGATTTTAAGTTTAAATTTATGTATGACTTTAAAGATTATGTTTATCAATTAAATAATGAAATAAAAAATTTAGTTATTTGTGGCGATTATAATATTTGTCATAAAGCTATTGATATTCATGACCCTATTAGGAATAAGAACGTCTCAGGGTTTTTGCCAGAAGAAAGAGAATGGCTAGATAGTTTTATTGGAGAAAGATTTATTGATTCATTTCGTTTTGTAAACTCATCACCGCATCAATATAGTTGGTGGAGTTACAGAGCAAATTCAAGAGCAAATAATAAGGGGTGGAGAATTGACTATAACATGGTATCAAAATCAATTAAGGAAAGTATAGTTAATGCATCGATTTTAAGTGATGTTCACCACTCTGATCATTGCCCAATAAAGCTAGAGTTGTCTCTTTAGTTCATAAGTTTTAAAGCTTCGTCAATATAAACAAATACATCGGGAGAAACTCCTGGCCTTCCAAGATCAACATCTCTTTTACCAAGCCTAGTAATTATTAATTTTTTTTCAGGTATCATAATTACATACTGTCCTTGATGACCACTCATTAGAGATATTTTTAAATCTTTATAATTAGACAACCACACTCCAATTCCATAAGCATCAAAGTTATCTAAATACGGTTCTATAGACCTTTTTATAAATGTGGGATCAACAATCTGATTACCATTCCAGCTACCATTGTCAAGATATAGTTTACCAAGCCTAGAAAAATCTCTTGCATTTGAATGAAAGCAGCAGAAAGATTTTACGTTTCCTGATTCCTTACTATCTATTTGCCAATATGCATTATTTTTAGGATTAATTTTTGACCAGAATTCTTTTTCAAAATAATCATTTATTTTCATACCAGTTGCTTTTTCAATAACCATAGATAATATTTGGGTATTCCCACTTGAATAATGATAAGTTTTACCAGGTTCGTCAACAAATGGCTGATTTAACATTAATTTTACAACATCTTCATAAAAGTATTGTTTAGCAACAGGGCTAAAAGGGTTAGATGTACCCTCATCCCATTCTAAACCAGATGTCATAGCAGCTAAATCAATTATTTTTACATTATTAGCAAATTCACCTTTTAGATCAGGAATATAATCAATCACCTTATCTTCAAGACTTCTAATATAACCTTGTTCATTAGCTTTAGCCATCATCAATGAAACAAACGTCTTTACCATTGAGAATGAATTAGTTGATGAGTTTACAGAATAATCTTCATAATATTTCTCTCCAATAATTGTGTCATTATGAATTACAACATAAGCAGCAGTTCCCATTTCTTGATTATAGTCCTCAAATTCTGAAGAAAAATTAGTTATCTTATTTTTACTCTCTTTCCATGGTGATTTTTCTTCTGGTGATTTAATGGTTTTATAATCAAAATATTTTAAATCATCTATAAAAACTGTAGATTCTCCATTTAAGTATACAATTCTAATTCCTTTTACAAAATATTCTAGATTTAGCGAATAAACTACTGTAAATAAAACTGCTATTGTTATTATTAAAATTTTTACTTTTTTCATTTCTTTTCAATTTGTGAGTCTACTATTTCAGATAGAGATTGTTGGGGTTCATTAGATTCTTCATCTTCTTTTTTGGTTCTCTTTATAGATCCTTGAATCATTATTAGCATTGAAGCAATGATAATTACTAGTAGTACTTTTTCATCAACAATATTGCTCTTTTGAATATCATAATCAGATATACTCAGAAATAGAAGTATGGTTATTAATCCCCTTGGTGAAAAATATAGAAGAGGTTTAGATTCCTCATCATTTAATACAAAAGCTAAATAAAAATACCTAACTCCATACATAATAAGTAAAACAGTTGCGCCAATTATATATGGTTCGAATTCAACAAAACTCTCTAAAGGTATTGAGAACCCAAAAAACAAAAAGAAAAAGGTTCTAACTAAAAATGTTGATTCAGCTGTCAATAAATGAAATTCGTGTAAGTCAGATTTTTGAACATCATCAGTTTTTATATATTTTTTTAGACTCTTTGGAATAAGGTTTGTAAAATTTGAAAGAAAAATTCCAAAAATAAATATCAAGACTAGTGATGGGAGTTTTAAAAAATCTTTTCCAATCTCATAAGCCAGAATTAATAGTGCAAGAATTAAAAAGAACTTAACATGATGTTCTATTCTTTGAATTAGAAGAAAAAGGAGATATGTTATTGCTATTGAAATAATTATTATCAAAATTATCTGTCCAAACAAAGTTACTATAGGTTCAACACCAACTAAAGGTTCTGCCTTTTCTGCCTGTCTTATACAGTAATAGAAAATCATAATACCTAAAATATCAGAGAATGTTGATTCATAAACTACAAATTCTTTGTTTTTGGTTATAAGTCCTGTCGCTGATGGAATAGCTACAGCACTGCTTATAATTGATAATGGAATTGCATAAATAACTGAGTTAGGATATGAAAGTCCAATTACATTTTCAAAGAATAGGCTAACCAAAATAATATTAACAACAAGTATTGCAAAAGCAGCTAAAAACCCTTTAACTATAATCTCAGTTTTCTCTTTTTTGATTTCTAGTTCTAGCGCAGCTTCCAGAACTATAAGTATTAATCCAATGGTACCAAGAACAGGAACAAGGCTGTCTAAAAACCTGAAATTGTCATATCCGTAATAAGAAGATATAAATCTTGCTATAATACCAGTAAAAACTAGAAGTATCACTGAAGGAAACTTTGTTCTTCTTGCAAAAATGTCAAATAAATATGAAAATATTATTAGTAAAGGAAGAACTATCAAAATTGAACTTACATCCATTCCATTAATTTAATACTATTTAATCAAATTACCTTATTCTTAAAAATAATTATGAGAGAAAAACTAATTTTAAAAAAATGTTAATTACTTTTAACAATCAGCTTTAGGGTGTATATTTGTAATTTAGAATCATTTTAAATAAGAGTTATTTTTCAAATAAAATTTATATTATTATTAAGTGCATTTATTTCATGTACAGCTTCTTTTTCTCAGAGTAATAATGACTCTGTTTATGATACAAGGCTTAACGAGGTCATTGTATCTGCAACTAAGACTTTAAGGCAATTATCTACTCTGCCTCTTCCTGCAAAATTAATTTCTAAAGAAGAAATTTCATTGAGTAATTCAAGTAGACTTAGTGATATTTTAGATGATCAGATTGGAATATTCATAGTTCCTGATTTTGGTGGTGGAAATGGAATTCAGATTCAAGGTCTAGATTCCGAATATACACTTCTATTAGTTGATGGATATCCTATTATAGGAAGACAGTCTGGAACTCTGGATCTTGATAGAATAGCTGTTGGAAATATTGAAAAAATTGAGATAATAAAAGGTAGTTCCTCGAGTCTTTATGGAACTGACGCAATAGGAGGAGTAGTTAATCTTATAACTGCTAAAACAAATGAACCATTTTCTTTAAATTCAAATTATAAATTTTCATCTTTTAACACTAATGATTTTTCATTAAACATTGGTGCTATCTCTGAAAAGGGACATAATATAAATGCTTTCTTAAATTTATTCAATAGTAAGGGTTATGATCTTATTGAAACAGACTTATTAAATACTATTGAGCCATTTAAAAATCTTACAGCATTTCTTAGCCATAATTTTGAATTTAAAGATTTATCATTTTTCTCCTCTTTTAGAATGTTTAGAGAAGATCAAAAATTTAGATTAAATGAAAGTATTTATGGAAATAATATTATAAATGAATCAAATTTTAATACTTCTGTTAGTTTAAATAAGTTCGATAGGCTATCATTTGTATTAGATAACTATTTTACAAGATATAAAAGTGAAGAAAATTTCAGCTCGCTTTCTATCAATACTCCGGAATCATTTTTTGATCAGTCATTATTTAAATCTGAGTTAAGATCAATATTTGAAATAAATAAAAAAAATAAATTAATAATTGGATTTGGTATAACTAATGAATCATTGAAAAGAAATAATTTTTACAAAAATAAAGTAACTCAGAACTCGTTTAATTACTTTGTTCAATATGAAGGTTTCATTTTTGAGAACACAAATTATATTTTTGGTGCAAGATATGATCAGTATGGTGAATATGATTCAGAGTTCAGTCCAAGGTTTGCGATAAGAACACAACTAAATGAAAAGATCTCATCAAAAATTTCAATAGGTAAAGGCTTTAAAACCCCTGATTTTAGGCAGTTATATTTTAATTTTGCAAACTCTAGTTCTGGTTACTCAGTACTTGGTTTTAATGCTGCAAAGGAAATAATAAATAATCTTCAAGCAACAGGACAAATTTCCAATTTAATCATATCAGAAAATGAATTCGAAGGAAATTTAAAGCCAGAAACCTCAATAAGTTTCAATTTTGGTATTGGAATTAAAACTGAAAAAAATATTTCGTTCGATATTAATTTTTTTAGAAATCAAATCAAAAACTTAATTGACTATAAAATAATTGCAACTAAAACTAATGGTCAAAATATTTTTAGTTATTATAATTTAAACAAGGTGTATACTCAAGGTATAGAGTTAAGCTCTCTTTTTAATTTAAATGATAATATAAATTTCAAAATTGGCTATCAATTTCTTGATGCTAAAGATAACGATGCAATTAAAAGAATTAATGATGGTGATGTTTATGCTAGGATAAGTCCAAACTCTCCAGCTTTTTTAATCCAAAAAGAAGATTATTTTGGACTATTTAATAGATCAAAACATAACATTAATTCAAAAATTACTTTTAAAACTAAAAATAATCTTCAATTTTATTTTAAATCAAAATTTAGAAGTAGATATGGCTTAGTTGATAAAAATGGTAATGACATATTAGATCAGTTTGATGAATTTGTTAATTCGAACATAATTTCTGATATATCCATTTCAAAAGAAATTAATAACTATAAAATAACTTTGGGCTCCGATAATATTTTTAATTATAAAGATCCAGAAAATCTACCTAATAATCCAGGTAGAATTATATACTCAAAAATTACAATAACACTTTAATTAATCAAATCTTAAACCTATGAGAACTACAACTACTTATTTAACTCTTTTTTTATTAATCCTATCATCATGTAGTAAGGATAATGAAGTTCAGCTTATGGATGTTGTATCTGAAAGATATGATAATCTCTATGCCCCTCAAAGCGGAGGTGTTGACCCAAGGACTGGACAATTTACTCCGGTATCTGGAGAATTTATTAAATTTAATTTTTCCCTTGGTCAAATTACTACTAGTGATACTGATTGGGATTTAGCTTTTAGAGGTACGTCTATAATTGTTAATGGTGGAGAATCACTAGGAACAATTGATGAGCCAGTAAGAACAGGAAATGCTGCTGTATATATTGCAACTGGAACTATGATGTCTGTCACGGAAGTAAATCTTCAGCAACTATCTCAAGATTCCTCTGTTGGTTATGCTATTGCAGAAGGTGGAGGAAATGGTTGGTATACTTATCAAGGACCTCCTGTAAATTTAATTACTCCAACCCCTGGAAAAATTTTAGTATTTAGAACTAATGATGGTAAATATGCTAAAATGGAAATTTTAAGTTACTATAAAGATGCTCCAGAAAACCCTGATGCATATACAAGTGAATCAAGGTACTATACATTTAATTATCAGTATCAGCCAAATGAAGGTATAACTGTTTTTTAAATTTTTCACTTATTTATAATGATTCTAAATAATTATATATATTTGTTATTTAGAATCATTATAAATAATTTATTAATGCAAAAAATTATTTTGTTTGTTGCGATAGTTGCAACATCTATCTCTTTTTCTCAACAGCAAGATGAACAACTAAATATAGCACAATCTCAATTACTAAATCTTGCAGATCTTCAATCCGGTCTTACAATTGGAGGTTATGGTGAAATTAATTATAATGATTTTGATTCGGGTCCTTCTGAATTAGATGTTAAAAGACTAATTCTTCTATTTGCATATAAATTTGATGATAGAGTTTCTTTTATAACAGAAATTGAATACGAACATGTAAAAGAAGTATACATTGAGCAAGCTTGGATAAATTATGCACTTACTGATAATACCAACATAAGAGCAGGACTTCTTTTAGTGCCAATGGGTATAATTAATGAATATCACGAGTCTACTACCTTCAATGGAGTTGAGAGACCAACTTTAGATAACAAAATAGTTCCAACAACTTGGAGAGAAATTGGAATGGGTATTGCCGGTAGGATCCCTGAATTAAGTATGAGATACCAAGCTTATGTTATGAATGGACCTTTATCATATAATGGTTCATATATGCTAAAAGGGTCAAATGGTCTAAGAGATGGTAGACAAAAAGGCGCTGAGTCACAAGGAAGTGATGCAAACTTTGCGGCAAGACTAGATTATTTTGGACTATTAGGACTTAGACTAGGTGCATCTTATTATACTGGAAAAACACAGACATCAGATAAATCAATTATGGGATCCCAAATAGGGGTAAATATGTTAGGATTTGATGCCAGATATTTAAAAAATAATTTTTCTGCTAGAGCACAATTTATAAATGCTTTTCTTTCAAATACTGAAAAATATAATTTAGCAGGAGACAAAGATTTAGGATCAAAGATGGGCGGATATTATCTTGAAGCTGCTTATAATATGCTTCCAATAGGAGCAATACATAGACTTGACTTATTTGTTAGGTATGAGAATTTAAACCAACACAAAGAGGTTGAAGGTCAGCTTAAGAAAAACCTGGCATTACATAGAAAAGAGTGGACATTTGGTGTCTCATATCATCTATCCAGAGGTTCTGTTTTTAAAATCGATTATCAATCAAAAAGTACTGCACTTGAAACATCAAAAGCAAAGGGACAGTTTAATATGGGAATTGGAATATTCTTTTAAAATTTGAAAAAAATAAAACTCAACATATTATTTTTAGTTTTTCTATTGATTAACTCATCCTTAATTTTCAGTCAAATTCATAGAAGAGCAGATATTGAAATTAAGAAAGTATTTTCAATTGAAAATTATCAATTGGATAGGGTTATAAACCAAAATTTTGAAGATTTCTTATCTAAAAGACTGTTATTAATAAAGACCAATAATGAAAAAATTGGATACGCCTACTTGGGAACAGCTCCCAGCCAGACAAAATATTTTGATTATATAGTTCTATTTGACAAAGATCTTGTTATACAATCAATTAAGATCCTTGTTTATCGTGAGGATTATGGAGGTGAAATTGGAAGTAAAAGATGGCTTAATCAATTTATTGGAAAAACTTTCTTTGATAAATTTATTTACAGAAAAAATGTTGCAGCAATATCGGGTGCTACAATATCAGTCAATTCTATGACTGATGCTGTTAATGATATTCTATCATATCTTAAAAGTCTAAAAAATAAAGGAGTAATTTGATACAGCTCCTCAATTGCTGTTTCAAAAATTTTCAATAATTTCATAGAAAATCAAAATGAAGTTTTTGAAAAATAAAATGTCATTGAGACTGAGAATATTTATCTCAATGATTTTACTTGTATTTACCGCCACTCTGCTTGTTCTTGGATCAACGTACTACCAATATAGGTCTGAGTCTGAACAATATAATTCCTATAGACAAGAAAGAAAAGAAAGTCAATTAAAAAAGCAAATCAACTATTTAGTTAATAAATATAATCTTTCAAGTAATTATGATATTTGGGGGGATTACCAATCTGATTTTGAAGAAATAACAAGAATTCATAGTGTTGAGTACTCAATATTTAAAATTGATGGTACACCTTTATTTTATTCCTATTTACCCCTTGATGTAATATCAAATGACTACTCTCTGGATAATGATTTTGCAAGGATGTTAGTGTCTAATGAAGAGGGTAAATTTACATCAGAAAATTATACAGATGTAGGAAAATTTCAGGCTTCATATAGTGTTTTAAAAGACGATTTGGGAAATAAATACGCAATTCTTTTTTTCCCTTATTTTCAAGATGTATCATTTGCAGAAAGTGAATTAAACGTGTTTCTTTCTACTCTTTATCAAATATATTTTATAATGCTTGTTGTTGCAATTGTGCTAGCTTATTTTATGTCAAGATTTGTAACTAGATCAATTGAGACCATAAGGTTAAAAATTGGTCAAACTGGTTTGTTAAAAAAGAATGAAAAAATATATCTAAAAAATGCAACTAAAGAAATTGATAGTTTAGTTAATTCTTACAATAAAATGATTGATGACCTTGAGGATAGTGCAAAGAGATTAGCAAAAACTGAAAGAGAACAAGCTTGGCAAGAAATGGCTAAACAAGTAGCTCATGAAATTAAAAACCCACTGACACCTATGAGACTTACAGTACAAAGCTTTCAAAAAAACAGTGGAATAACCTCCAATGAGAAAAAAAATAAAATCAATGATTTCTGTAACACATTAATTGAACAAATTGACACAATGAGTAAAGTAGCAACATCGTTTTCAGATTTTGCTACTCTTCCAAAAACTCAGCTAGAAAAAAATGATATAGTTGATGCTACAAAAAAAGCTGTTGAAATATTTGAGCAAAATAATATAACTTTTGAGACTTCAAGTGATAAGATTTTTCTAAAACTAGATAGAGCTCAGTGGATAAGAGTTATGACAAACTTGATTAAAAACAGCATACAGGCTATACCTTATGATAGGGAACCTGAAATATTAGTTAAGATATCTGAAAACTCTAAAAACGTTAAAATTTTAGTATCAGACAATGGATTTGGAGTTTCAAAAAGTAATCGTGATAAAATCTTTGAACCAAAGTTTACAACCAAATCTAAAGGCATGGGTCTTGGCCTTGGTATTGTAAAAAACATTATAAATTCTCACAGAGGAAAAATTTCCTACAAATCAAAAAACAAAAAGGGAACAGAATTTACTATTACTCTGCCAAAGTAGTTAGCAAAATTCGTTGTAAGCCTGAACTAAATTTTCAGAAATTAAATTAGCATCTCTTCCTTCGATATGATGTCTTTCAACCATATGAACCAATTCACCGTCTTTAAAAAGACCTATAGATGGAGATGAAGGGGGAAATGGTAACATTTCCTCTCTTACAGCTTCAGTCGCTTCAATGTCAAAACCAGCAAATACTGTACAAAGATTATCAGGAATAGATTCATTTGATAATGACATAATTACTCCAGGTCTAGCATTTCTTGCTGCACATCCACAAACTGAATTTACAACAATTAATGTGGTTCCGGATTGAGATAGAGCGTTTTTAACGTCTTCTGATGATGTAAGTTCTAAAAAACCTGAATTTGTTAATTCAAGTTTAAATGGTTTAACGATTTCTTCTGGATACATATTTTTTATACAAATATATAAAGAATACCAATTAATAATTTTAGATTAACTTATATTTAGGATTCAATAATACTACTTGAAAAATAAACAATTAAAATATGATATTGCATATTTAAAAATGGCCGAAGAATGGTCTAAGCTTTCATATTGTAAAAGAAGACAAGTTGGAGCGCTAATTGTAAAAGATAGAATGATTATTTCAGATGGTTATAATGGTACTCCTTCTGGATTTGAAAATATTTGTGAGGATGATAAGGGATACACAAAATGGTATGTGCTTCATGCTGAAGCTAATGCAATAGCTAAAGTATCTGGCTCTACTCAATCCACTAATGGAGCAACTCTTTATATTACATTATCTCCATGTAGAGAGTGCAGTAAGCTTATCTTTCAGTCTGGTATAAAAAGGGTTGTTTATTCAAAAAAATATAAAGATCAATCCGGTATTGAATTCCTTACAAATTCTGGAGTGGAGATTGAATTTATTGAGATCTAATTATCTATTTCTTTCTTTAATTCTCTTTGAAATTACTAGTATTAAAATTAATAGCAAGGCACATAGCGAAAGTATAAAACAAATAAGTGCAATCTTATTTTCATCTTCCAAAAAATTATAGATATTTAGTTGTGTTAAATTAAATACTGCAAACAAAATTGTTAAAAACAATAAAATTTTTTCTAGGTTTTTCATTTTAAACTACAAACATAACTTAAAAAAAATCTTTTCAAGATATTTTTTCAATCATTTTAAAGGCAGAACATAATAGAGATATTTTAGATTTTAGCATTAATATTTTTAAATTTTTTTTCTTTTTTTCTTAAAAAAAACATAATGAATTTTTTTTTTTTATTGTTAAAAACTTTATGTTAATGTATTCAATTTAGACTTTCAATTTTCATTATAATTTTAAATATTTGAGGTAACGAATTTTAGTTTAACCAAAACATTTTTTCATGCAGCAAGAGCCACTTTTACAAGAAAACAAAGATAGATTTGTAATTTTTCCAATTGAGCACCACGATATATGGGAATGGTATAAAAAATGTGAAGCTAGTTTTTGGACGGCTGAAGAGATTGATCTTCATCAAGATTTAAATGATTGGAGCGCAAAGCTAAATGACGACGAGAGATTTTTCATCAAACACATACTTGCTTTTTTTGCTGCTTCTGATGGAATTGTTAATGAAAATTTAGCTGAAAATTTCGTGAATGAAGTTCAGTATTCTGAGGCAAAATTTTTCTATGGATTTCAGATTATGATGGAAAATATTCATTCCGAAACATATTCTTTACTTATTGATACATATGTAAAAGATGATAAGGAAAAAGACACTTTGTTTAAAGCTATAGAAAATTTTCCAGCAATAAAGAAAAAAGCTGATTGGGCTCTAAAATGGATTGAGTCTGATTCCTTCGCTGAGAGACTTATTGCGTTTGCCGGTGTAGAAGGAATATTTTTTTCAGGATCCTTCTGTTCAATTTTTTGGTTAAAAAAGAGGGGACTGATGCCAGGATTAACTTTTTCTAATGAGTTAATTTCAAGAGATGAAGGTGTGCATTGTGACTTTGCGGTTCATCTTCATAATCATCACATTATAAATAAAGTTCCTAAAAAAAGAATTAAAGAAATTTTAATAGATGCTCTTAATATTGAAAGAGAATTTATAACAGAGTCATTACCTGTAAGTCTAATAGGTATGAATGCAAAATTAATGACGCAATATTTAGAATTTGTTACTGATAGGCTCTTAGATCAATTTGGATGTGAAAAAGAATTTAATGTTTCTAATCCATTTGACTTCATGGATATGATTAATCTTCAAGGTAAAACCAATTTTTTTGAAAAAAGAGTTTCAGAGTATCAAAAAGCAGGTGTTTTAAATAATGATAAAAAAGAAGAGTCGAACTTTGATCTTGACGACGACTTCTAAAATATTCGTTTAATTAATATTTTAAAAAATGGTATGATAAAGGTATGGCTATGTATGTAATTAAAAGGGACGGAAGAAAAGAGCCCATAATGTTTGATAAAATAACCGCAAGGATAAAAAAGCTTTGCTATGGTTTTAATGAGTTAGTTGACCCTGTTAGAGTTGCAATGAGAGTGATTGAGGGTCTGTATGATGGTGTTACTACATCAGAATTAGATAACCTAGCAGCAGAAATTGCTGCCACTATGACAACTACTCATCCTGATTATGCATCTCTTGCAGCAAGAATTTCTATCTCAAACTTACATAAAAATACCATGAAGTCTTTCTCTGATACAATGAAGGATCTTCATGCATATGTTAACCCAATAACAGGTAAGAAAGCTCCGTTATTATCAGATGAAGTGTACAAAGTGATTAATAAAAATGCAGAGTTACTTGACTCAAAAATAATTTATAATAGAGACTTTGGATATGATTACTTTGGATTTAAAACTCTTGAAAGATCATACCTTTTAAAAATTAATGGAAAGATAGTTGAGAGACCACAACATATGTTAATGAGAGTATCGGTAGGTATTCATCTTGACGACATTGATGCTGTAATTGATACATACGAGTTAATGTCAAAAAAATATTTTACTCATGCAACTCCAACTTTATTCAATGCAGGTACACCTAAACCACAAATGTCTTCATGTTTCTTGTTAACTATGCAAGATGATAGTATTGATGGAATTTATGATACATTGAAACAGACAGCTAAAATTTCTCAATCTGCTGGAGGTATTGGTTTATCAATACATAATATAAGATCTACTGGATCATACATTTCTGGAACAAATGGCACATCAAATGGAATTGTACCAATGCTAAGAGTTTTTAATGATACTGCTAGATATGTCGATCAGGGAGGTGGTAAAAGAAAAGGTTCTTTTGCAATTTATATTGAACCATGGCACTCTGATATATATGATTTTCTTGACTTAAAGAAAAATCATGGTAAAGAGGAAATGAGAGCAAGGGATTTATTTTATGCTATGTGGATTCCTGATCTATTTATGAAAAGAGTAGAGAACAACGAAGAATGGACTTTAATGTGTCCAAACGAGTGTCCTGGCTTATATGACTGTCATGGAGATGAGTTTGACAAGCTTTATTTAAAATATGAAGAGCAATCAAAGGGAAGAAAGTCAATTAAGGCAAGAGAGCTTTGGGAGAAGATCCTTGAATCTCAAATTGAGACAGGTACACCATATATGCTCTATAAAGATTCTGCTAATAGAAAGTCAAATCAAAAGAATCTTGGGACAATAAGATCATCTAACTTATGTACTGAAATACTCGAGTATACTTCTAAAGATGAAATAGCTGTTTGTAACCTTGCATCAATTGCTCTTCCAATGTTTGTTGAAGATGGAGAGTTTAATCATCAAAAATTATATGATGTAACTGTTAGGGTTACAAAAAACTTAAATAAAGTAATTGATAGAAATTACTATCCTGTTAAAGAAGCTGAAAACTCTAACTTTAGGCACAGGCCAGTTGGTCTTGGTGTTCAAGGTTTAGCTGATGCATTCATTCTATTAAGAATGCCATTTACTTCTGATGAAGCAAAAGAGCTAAATCAAGAAATTTTTGAAACTATTTATTATGCTGCACTTAACGCTTCAGTTGATGAAGCAAAAAAGGATGGAGTTTATGAATCATATGAGGGTTCTCCTATTTCAAAAGGTGAGTTCCAACATAATATGTGGGGAGTTGAAGATGATGACTTAAGTGGTAGATGGGATTGGAATAAATTAAGAAAAGATGTTTTAAAGCATGGTGTGAGAAATTCTCTTTTAGTTGCTCCAATGCCAACTGCGAGTACATCTCAAATCCTTGGGAATAATGAATGTTTTGAACCTTATACTTCCAACATTTATACTAGAAGAGTTTTATCAGGTGAATTTATTATTGTTAATAAGCATTTACTAAATGACCTAGTTGAATTAGGACTTTGGAATGAAGATATGAAACAAGATCTAATGGCTGCAAACGGATCAATTCAAGATATTGAAGGTATTCCAGATGATTTAAAAGAGTTATATAAAACTGTGTGGGAGATGAGTATGAAGGACATAATTGATATGGCTAGACACAGAGGGTTTTTTATTGACCAATCGCAATCACTTAATTTATTTATGGAAGGTGCTACTATGTCAAAACTTACATCTATGCATTTCTATGCATGGAAATCTGGTTTAAAAACAGGTATGTACTATTTAAGAACTAAGTCTGCTGTTGATGCTATCAAGTTTACACTTAAGAAAAAAGAATCTATTCCTGAAAAATCAGAGGAGATTAAAGTTGAATCTGAAATAGAAGAGACTGGAGAAGTTCAAATTACTAGAACAGAGAAAGCAGCTAAAACTAAATCCAAGGAAAAACCTGTTGCTGTTGAACCATTATCACCAGAAGAGTTAAAGCAAATTATCTCTCAATCTAAAGAGAATGAAGATGATGACTGTCTAATGTGTGGCTCATAATACTCTAAATTAAGTTCTCATTATACCGAATACGAGATAAATGATACAATATACTCATTTATAACCCCCTCGTATTCAATATATTACATTCTAATGTTAATTGAATGTTATGTAAAAGTTTGTTTTTTGTTAATTCATAGTTAACTTTATGTTATTAAATTAAAGATTATGAGAATTATATTAATGTTTTTTGCTCTCTCAATTACGAGTTTGAGTGCACAGGAAAAGAAAATTGTTACTCAAGAAGGAATCAACACTTTTAAAGTAGTATACTATAATGAGGATGGAAATATTCTTCAGCAAGGTTTTATAAAAAATAAAAAACTTCATGGTGAGTGGGCTAGTTTCTTCAAAGATGGAAGAAAAGCTGTATCAGGCCAATACGATAACGGAAAAAAAACTGGAAAATGGTTCTTTTGGAATGAAGGAAAAATTCGTGAAGTTGATTTTGTAGATAATAATGTGGTAAAAGTTTTAGACTGGGATACACCTGCAACTATTGCAAAAATTGATAAAGATTAAATTTTAATCTCTCCCTTTTTCTTGAATTTTTTGTGATTATTAAATATTATAATAATTACAAATAAGAGTGTTATTATTACTCCAACTAACTTAAGTAAGTTTATTACAAATACTATTAATCCGCATATTATAAAAGCTGATAGTGCTGTTAGGAACCATCCTCCAATAACACTTACTACTCCAGATACTCTGTAAACTGCACTTTCTGAACTCCAGGCTCTATCAGACAATGATGTCCCCATTGCTACCATGAATGTTACATAAGTAGTTGATAATGGCAACTTGTATGAAGTGGCAATAGAAATTAAAATTGCAGCAATAACTAGATTTAGACTTGCTCTTAATTTATCAAATGATGGCCTAACACCATCTATTGAGTCTGTAACATTATAATTATCTTTTAATTTAAAAGAATTATTAATCTGAACAAGGAATTTTTTTGGAAGGATTACTTTCAAAAATTTATTTAAGGATATACCTAAACTTACTAAGGCTTTTCCAATAAGATTTGCCTTGAATCTCTCGTCTATTTCATTTTGGTTTGATAAATCTAAACTTGTTTTAACTACGTTTTTAGCTTTAGATGAAAACCATAAAGTTACTACCATAATAAGACCAGATATAAAAAGATAAAGAGGCTTAGTACTAACTTTTTCAGATAATGATGTCATTGCAAAATCAGATGCACTTACTGAAGATGAAGACCATGATTGAAATGATTCTAGTGCAGCTATAGGGACTCCAATAAAATTTACTAAATCATTTCCTGCAAATGCAAGAGCTAAAGAAAAAGTTCCTACCCCAATAATTATTCTATAAATATCTTGTTTGAAATACTTAATAATTAATATTGAGAATACATACCAAAATATTAAGCTGATGATCCAAAAAAATAAAATATTGGAATCTATAAATTCATTAATAGTTAAGTCATCTAAAATTGAAAAAGTTTGAGATGAGTAAGGGGTCCCTTTGATTCCTTTTATTAGTATAAAATTTATTATTGATGTAAATGACAAAGATCCAAAAATAGAATTAAGAAGAATGCTCTTAGACTCAAAATCAAAGGTTAATATTACTCTTGATATCCATTGTATTATTGCACCAATTGAAAAAGCAATAAATACAGACAATAGAATCCCAATAACAATTTCAGTAGCTTTTTGGATATTAATATAATTTTCAATTTCTATTAGGCTTGCATTTGTATCAACTATTTTAATTAAAGACATTATAACAGCTGCACCTAATAATTCAAAAACAATAGACACAGTTGTAGAGGTAGGTAGACCCCAGGAATTGAATAAGTCCAATATTAAAATATCAGTTATCATAACAGATAAAAAGATTATTATAATATCACTAAAGAAAAAAGATTCTGGATTAAAGATTCCTTTTCTTGCAATTTCCATCATTCCACTTGATGACAAAGCTCCTATGGCGACACCAAGACTTGCAAGAATCATAACATTCTTGAATGAAATTACTTTAGAGCCAATTGCAGAGTTTAGAAAATTTACAGCATCATTACTAACACCAACAATTAGGTCGCTTACTGCAAGAAAAATGATAATACCAATTATAAATAAGTAAGCTCCTTCCAAATTCTTTTTTTTACAAATTTAGAACTTTATACTATATCCAAGAGAAAAACTAATTCCAGGATCATACAATGAGAATGTACTTGTCTCAAGACTATAGTAATCATATTTACTCTCCCTTTTAGAATTTAAAATATTTTTTGCTTGAATATTTATTGATTGCTTTTTATTAGCTCCAAATGTATTTTTAAGTTTTACAGTAATGCTTATTTTATAATTATCAAAATATTTATTTAATGTTAATTTTTAGAGTCTAATGTTAATTAAATATTATATACCTTACTAGTTTAGATAACAATTTCATTTAGCATTTAGTTAAAAATTATAATCATCAAAAAATAATAGGGTTGACTTATATTTGGATTTAAACAGAAAAAAGTTTTAATTTCGCCTTAAAACTTTATCTTATGTCTAGGTTTGGAGAACTTTTAGATGAAAAAAAACCTTTGCTTATAGTCTTTTTTAGTGAGCTGGATGAAATATCAACATCTCTTCATCCTGTTCTAAAAGATGTTGCTGCTGCACTTGGTGATAAGGGTAAAGTAATTAAAATAAATACTGAAAAAAATATTAAATTATCAGAAGCATTAAGAGTTAAAGTTATTCCTACTTTAATGATTTACAAATATGGTGAAATGGTTTGGAGACAAAGTGGAGATCAAGATGCAAATACTCTGATAAGTTTAATGAAAGACCAGCTTAACTAAGGAATAAATATTTTGTTGAATTTATGTTTGTTATTTAGTCAAGCTCTTTTTATTCTACAATATTTTTCAAAAGTTCATCAAGCTTCTTTTTATAATTATTATATAACTCACTATTAAATAGTTCTATGCTATTTATAATCTTACTGTAATTATTAATATCAGAAGTAATTCCTTCGATGTAGAAAATTTGTTCTTCTTCTTCTAGATTTGAAAAAACTGAAACTCTTCTAATTAAAAGATCTTCTATTTTATCAATAATCTGTTTTGGATATTCAAGCTCATTAGATTTTACAAGAGAAACAATAAAATCGGATACCGATATATAATAATCAAACTCACCATATATAAAGTTAAACTTCTCAGAACTAGAAATAAATCTTTTTATTTCATCAATTGTTATTTCACTTTCATCAAAAGCTAACATAGTTTCCATAAGATTTCTGTATCTCTCAATATCAGATATAATTTCCTCACCAACGTTGTATTGATTAAAAATTTCAAGAGAAGAATAATAATTTAATCTGTCCGAATATTTTAAAGAGATCTTTTTAACTACATCTTGTGCTTTTAAATCTTTGTCAATTTTATAATATCCTTCTATAAAAGGAGTCCATAAACTATAATATCCATAAAAATCAATTGGCATTTTTTCAAATGCAAGATCTATTATTTCTTCTGCTTTATCATATTTCCCCTCTAAAATTAGAGTCTCTGATAATCTTGATAAATTACTTCTAAATGAAATACTATTTTTTCTTGTCTCTGGGTCGTGATATATCTCAGTGCTTTCAGAGTTACCCCATGACCATTTTTTTACAATATCATACATTATCTCAGAATCAACTCTACCCATTTGATATGGATTGCCTCTATCCAGAGGTGTTCTAATTGGAACTAATTTATATACTAGGCCATCTAACTGAAGATAGTCTTTCATCCATATATATTCAGAGTCCTCATAACTACCCCCAGTGAAATATATTGGTCTCTTCCAATCATTATTAGCCAAGATATCTAACATCAAAATTTGATTTTTTGTTATAATTGACTCAGGTAAGTCAATATCAATATAATCAACAATAAGATCTTTATCTTTTTCATTTACAATTCCACTTTCAATAACATTCTTTTTATTGACAGGAAGTCTAATTTTATTTGTTGGATAAAAAACAGTCTCAAGAGCATTCTCAGGATAATCACTTGTATCACCTCCTGCTTGAGTTATTAAGTTCCTATATTTAGTTCTTGGATTATCGCTTGCAACCCAGTCAACAAAATCTCCAATATCCCATCTTACAGAATCAAGCAGATTCTCATATCTTATATAGTCTCTAATACCAAAGGCATATTGTTCATGTTCCATCTGTGATGGGATAGGACTACTTTCATATGCTCTTCTTTTCATCTGATCAATATACCAATCAGTTGCTAACAGGCTTGTATTAATTGTTCTAACATCAGTTCTAAATTCTTCAATTTCTTGTGCATACCATAAAGCAAAAGTATCATTATCACCAATTGTAAAAATCATTGCATCCTTATCCTCATCAATTGATTGAAGATAAGCCTTTGCTAAAGATTGAGCAGTATACCTGTCTGATCTATCATGATCATCCCAATTATTACTTGCCATTAATATAGGAACTGAAAATAAACATAATAAGTAAACACCACCTTGTAAAAGTTTACTATTATATTTTTTCAAATAAGATAAAATTGCTACATAACCCATACCTATCCAGATAGAGAAAACATAAAAAGATCCAACAAGAGCATAATCTCTTTCTCTTGGCTCAAAAGGTCTTTCATTTAAATAAAACTTTAATGCAAGACCAGTAAACAGGAATAATAGAAGCAATGTCCAAAAAGATTTAATATCATACTTGTAACAAAACATCAGTCCAATAATTCCGAGTATTAGTGGTAGGAAAAAATAAGTGTTTCTAGCTTTATTATTTTTCTGATCCTGATCTATTGAATCTTGATTACCGATTCTAAGTTCATCAATAAACTTAATACCACTTATCCAGTTTCCGTTCATAATTGAATAGTCACCTTGAATATCATTTTGTCTACCAGCAAAATTCCACATAAAATATCGCCAGTACATATAATTTATTTGATAGGAGAAAAGAAAACTTAAGTTATCAAAAAGGGTAGGTTTACTAATATTAAGATAAGGGCCTAAAGATCTATAAAACTCATTGTAATCATCACCGTCAACTTCACCTTGTAACTCTCTATTTAAAAACTCATTTACACTTTCGACAATTAACTCTTCATTTTTATATCTATCTAGAATCTCAAACTTTAAAGGATTAGTAAAGTTCATATAGTTCGCAGCGTGACTAGAGCTCCACAGCCTTGGAATCAAACCTCTGTGTTTTGAATTTGAATTTATCTCAGAATCCTCCCAATAATTTACAACCTTATACCTTCCTGTAGTATAATCTCTTTCGTATTTTGGTTTTCCATCAACATATGGTTCTTTGTCGTCTTGTGGTGCATATATATCAGAGAACATTGGTCCATAAAAAAGATAAGTTTTTGGATACTGCTCTAGCCTGTAATATGCTAAAAGTGTTCTTGCATCAGATGGTGAATTCTCGTTGATTACAGTTTTGGCATTAGATCTTATCGGTATCATTAACCATGATGAAAACCCGATAAATACAAATAGAACACATAAAAAAAGAGTATTTAACTGAACCATTCCTTTCGATCTAGTATATGACAATCCCTTGTAAAATATAACAATCATTAATAGACCGGCAATTATTGTTCCGGAGTTAAATGGTAACCCAAATGAATTAACAAAGAAAACTTCTAGTTGACCAAAAATCGATAAAGATGAGGGTAATAATAGTTTAAAAATAAACAGTAATACTGATACAGATATTATGTTAGCTATCAAGAAACCCTTTAGGGAAACATCTTTATATTTTCTAAAATAGTATATCATTCCAATAGCCGGTATTGTTAGTATTGCCATAAAGTGAACGCCGAATGATAAACCAATTAAAAATGAAATTAGTAATAACCATTTATCACCTCTTTGATTTTCAAAGTCTTTATCCCATCTTAATCCAGCCCAAAAAGTTGAAGAGAGAAAAAGCATAGCTAATGCATATACCTCAGTTTCAACTGCGTTAAACCAGAAGCTATCAGAAAAAGTAAATGCTAAT
>Ga0255768_10001604_pt1 | contig 23198 bp, 15 predicted proteins | sample 071ome_33_FD_179983 | JGI IMG/M metagenome (GOLD analysis project Ga0255768, IMG submission 179983) | Coastal salt marsh microbial communities from the Groves Creek Marsh, Skidaway Island, Georgia - 071412AT metaG (version 2) | ecosystem: Environmental > Aquatic > Marine > Intertidal zone >...
GTGTAGGAAAAACAATGAGCGAAATTATGCATGATAAAAACGGAGTAGTAGTTCAAGGACACATAAAAATAAGTGACCCTGAAACAAAAGAAATTTACGTAGATAAGCGTAATGCTATTCATTATGAGAATATGAGTATAGCATTAGCTGAAAGCCTGTCTAATGCTGGCGAAGGATTTATTTACGAAATGAGTTTTGGTAATGGAGGTACTAGTGTTGACGATAGTGGTATTATTACATACCTAACACCAAACTCAACAGGTACAAACGCTACACTATACAATCAAACTTTTACAAAAGTAATTGATGATCGTAGCGTTAACAATCTAGATCCTGCACGTAACTATACAGAAATTAGACACGTAAGCGGAACTAATTATACTGATGTTATAGTTAGTTGTTTGCTTGATTATGGTGAGCCGAGCGGCCAACTTGCATTTGACACAGCAACAAATACAGATGATGCATATGTATTTGATGAACTAGGGTTAAGAAGCTACAGTTCTTCAGGTGACGGCAGACTAATCACTCATGTTATTTTTCATCCTGTGCAGAAGAGTTTGAATAGACTTATTCAAATAGACTACACAGTGCGTATTCAGAGTTTAGCAGGGTAACGGGAGTAGACAATGGCATATGAAGTTCGTTACACTGATACAGTAAACAAAGGCACAATAATTGTTGAGGATTCTACACTTAATACTGAAACTAGCTTAACACTTCCTGGTAGATCAAGTACAGGTTATGGACAAGCAGTAGCAGAAAACTTCCTACACTTACTTGAAAATTTTGCAAACGCTACTGCGCCTGGTCGTCCAGTTGAAGGACAACTTTGGTATGATAATACAGAAGGCGTTGACCAATTAAAAGTGTATGACGGTACAACCTGGAGTGCAGCAGGCGGGCTCAAAAAAGCAACAGCAGAACCAGCAGTTGCTAACTCTGTTGCAGGAGACCTTTGGGTTAATACTGATACCCAGCAACTTTACCTATTTACTGGAAGCGCCTGGGTTTTAGTAGGGCCTAGTTTTTCAGATGGTTTATTAACTGGGGCACAATCAGAAGCTATTATAGGTTCGGATGATATAACTTATAATGTGTTAACAGTTAAAATTGAAGACAAACCTGCCGCAATTATTTCAAAACAAGCATTTGTTCCTAAAACAACAATTCCAGGATTTAGATCAGGAATCAAAGCAGGATATAATTTATCTGCAGAACCATTGGTTGGTCTTGAAATATTAAAATATTATGGAACTGCTGAAAAGGCAGAATCTCTTGTAATTGCTGGCGAAACAGTTTCCGCAGCAAACTTTTTAAGAGGCGACGGCGCCTCTACAACTAACTACCAATTAAAAGTAAAGTCTAATGACGGGATTGAAATTGGAACAGGCGGACAATTAAAAATACAAATAGAAGGCACTGCTGGTGTTATTGAAAATACAACTAGTGGTTCGAATATTGACTTTAAATTAAGAGACGGCACAACTACTAGTACTGTTTTAAGAATAGATAGTACTAAAAAAGTAGGAATTAATAATATTGCACCAGACGAAGAACTTGATGTTGTTGGTAATGTACAAATTTCTCCAACAGTTGGTGAAGAATTATCTGGTAGACTTTTCATAGAAAGTACAATTAATGCAACCGACACAGGAGAAGGTTCTGTTGTCATCAAAGGCGGCGCAAGTATTGCACAAAATTTATATGTAAGCGGCGATCTTGTTATGAAACAAGGCGAAGGAAGTGCAGGCGTAATAACAACTGGTAATATTGCACCTGATAATGCAAGCGTAAGAAATATCGGAACAGCAGCTAACAAATATGATCAAATTTATGCTAATACATTTTATGGAAATATCCAAGGTAATGTAAACGGAACTGTTTCAGGAAGAGCAGGTAGTGCTGATAGATTGTCAAGTGCAACTACATTTACTGTTAGTGGAGATGTAGCTACTAATAGTTTTGCGTTCGACGGCCAAACTGGCGGAAGTACTAAGACATTTGATGTAAGAATTACAAACAGTTTTATCTCAAACAAGAATGTTACATATGATGTTGAAAACGCAGACGAAATATTAATTAATAAAACTATAGGTACTACTGGACTATATAGAGTTTCGAAACGTAATTTCTTAAAAACTATTCCATTAACTCCGCCGGGTGTTATTGTCCCTTATGGAGGATTAACTGCACCAGAAGGTTGGTTGTTGTGTGATGGACGAGAAGTTAAAAAATCAGATTATAATGACCTTTGGAATGCTATTGGACATAATTTTAAAGATCCATCGTTAGTGTCTGATAATGGAGTAAGTTACTTTACACTGCCTGATTTAAGAGGAAGATTTGCGCTTGGTGCAGACAATATGGGAGGACCTAGTGCCAACCGTGTTACAGACCTAGGTGCAGATGCAGTAGGCAATAGTGGAGGTTCAGAAGAAAACACTATTGGTATTGAAAACTTACCTGAACACGAACACGATTTAGAAGGACCAAGCGGAACACAATATTACGGAATTAGAGTTGGATCTGGGGCTCCGTTAGATGTTGAAGCAATTAATTTACCAATTGAACCCGGCGCCGGCGGAACTCAAGGATTTTCAACTAGTGGAGGAGTACTAACATCACAAACTTTAGGACAACCAATAGACACAATGAATCCGTACTTGACGATCAATTATATAATATACACTGGACAATAAGATGAGCTATCAATTAAACAGAACAGACGGAACAATATTAACTAATTTAATAGATGGGCAGATAGATACTGATAGCACCAATTTAACTCTTGTAGGTAGAAATTATACAGGTTACGGTGAGGCATTTAACGAAAACTTTATAAGACTGCTTGAAAATTTTTCAAGCACTGCGGCACCAAGTAACCCACTTAGCGGACAACTTTGGTGGGACACTACAGAACAACGTTTAAAAGTATATGACGGAACAATTTGGAAAGCAAGCGGCGGCCCATATGTACAAGATAATAGACCGCAAATGGTTGCAGGTGACTTATGGATTGATAATTTAAATAATCAAGTTTATGCATATGATGGATCAGATACTATACTAATAGGGCCTGATTATACCGAGTCACAAGGAACAAGCGGATTTATAATCGAAAGCATACTTGATGCTACTAGTAGATCGAGAACTATAGCAAAATTGTTTGTTGGAGGAACTTTAACAGCAATTGTTAGTGATATCGAATTTACTCCTATTTACTCTGAAAGAATATTAGGGCTAGTTACAGAGAATAATCCAGAAGGAACAATTTATCCTGGTTTTAATATTATTGATTCGGCTAATTATAAATTTAGAGGAATTGCAAACTCAGCCAATGCGTTAGTTACAGCTAATGGTACCATTAGAACAGCTGACAGTTTTTTACCATCAGACAATAACGGCACAACAATAGGTACATTAACTATCCAAAACCAAGGTGGTTTAACAATTGGACTTTCTCAAAATAATGTACAGAAAGTTGTTCAAGATCGTTTTTATATAGAAAATCAACTAAGAGACCATGATTTAAGTTTACGTGTAAGATCTAGTCAATTTGAGAGTGTTATTGTCGATGCTGTTTACGTTGATGCTGGCACGGCAAGAGTTGGTATTTTTACAACTGATAGGTTACCAGAGTATACCTTAGATGTTGAAGGCGATTTACGTGTTACCGGAAATTTATTAATCGAAGGTGATTCTACGCTTATTGAAGTTAGTACACTTCGTGTAGAAGATAAACATATTGAATTAGCAGCATTAAATGATAGTAGTATAGGCGATGACACAGTCATTGATGGTGCAGGTATTATAATTGCGTCATCAGATTCAAATAAAACACTTACTTGGGTAAAAGATCAAGTTTATCCGGCATGGACATCTAATCAAAACTTTAATTTGGAATCAAATTCACTTTCGTATATGGTTAACGGAAGTCCTAAATTAACAACAGATAGTCTAACAAACATTCTTTATGCACCTGATTTAATAGAAATTGGTCAATTAAATTATTTAAATGTACAGAACATAAGTATTGGAGACACTGATAGCGGAATAGGTTCGAACGAAATAAGAAACACAGGTTCTAATTTAATATTATCATCTACGAATAGTTTAAAATTTGTTACAGGAATAACAACACCGTCAGAAGGCACAATTACAGTTAATGAAAATCAACTAATTTACGGTGCAAGGACACCTATCAGTGCAAGAGTTGCAGCCGCAAGTGGAGGATCATTAACAGAAGATGACGATAGCTCTGTTACAACCAAAGAATATGTAGATGACGAAGTATTAAATTCACCTATTACATTTAGTATGGATATTACTGGTTTAGGAACTGGTGCAGGATTACAAAATTCTATAGCAGGATATTTAAATGATTTATATCCTGCTATACCGGGAAATGAAGGGAAAATAGCAAGAATACACTGTACATCGTATGCAGGTGCAACAGTTAGTGGTATTGTAGTTAACATTAGAGATAATACAGATCCAGATAATGGAGAAGTATTAGTTCTTTCAAAAGTTGCAGTTGATGCAGGCGCACCATTGAATGAATCTGCTGTGCAAGACGTTGCAGCAGGAAATACAGCGTCAGGTGTTGTTAGCTTGACACCTGCTAGAACAATGATGGTGTTTGAAAGTAATGGAACTACATGGGATTATGTGTCGACGACCACTTATCCGTAAAATACGATAAATAACTTAAAGCACTATTATATTAGGGGTTTAACGAAGATGGCTTATCAAATTGACAGATACAATAATACAGTTTTAACAATAGTTGAGGACGGTACAGTTGACCAAACTACTGATCTTAAATTTATTGGTAAAAACTACGCTGGTTACGGCGAAATACAAAACGAAAATTTCTTATTCTTGTTGGAAAATTTTGCAGGAGCAAATCAACCACCAAGGGCACTTAGCGGACAGATTTGGTTTGATACTGCAAACAGCAAATTAAAATTTTATGATGGAACACAATGGAGAACAACAGGAGGTTCTGCTGTAAGTTCATCGCAGCCAACAGGACTTACGTCAGGAGACTTCTGGTGGGATTCTGCAAACGATCAACTGTATGTATATAATGGTAGTGATTTTGTATTGATTGGACCTCAAAACGCCGGCGAAGGCGTAACACAAATGGTAAGCCTAGAGGTTTTAGATTTACAAGGTACAACTAGATCAGTTATTGCAGCAACATTAGAAGATGAAGTTATTGCTACACTTAGTAGTGTTGAATTTACATTAAATGAAGCAACCCCTATTACAGGATTCGATACTATTAAAAAGGGTATTACACTTATTAATACTCCTACTACAGGCGTTACAACCACAGATCATTACTTTTGGGGTACATCATCTAACGCATTAAAATTAGGCGGTATTGATGCAAGTAATTTTGTTGTTTCATCACCAGGAGAAACAACAACGTTTGATCAATTAGTTGAGTTTTCAGATGATGGTTTATTAATTGGTGATTTTAAAATATACATGGATGGCACTTCGGCAGTATTAGAAAATCAAGCCAGCGTTAACAATGAAATTTTATTTAAAGTTACTAATAACTTAGGTACTCCTACTACAGTAAGTAAAATAAACATTACAGGACTTATTCCAGCTCTTGATAATACTTACGATATTGGTACTACTTCGCTGCGTTGGCAAGATGTACATGCTGTTAATTTTGTTGGTGAAGCAACAAAAGCAACAAGTTTGCGTGTAGGAAGTGATTTTAGAACAGCAGCAGTAAGTGCAACAAATAACACAGTTGCAGTTAGAGACGCAACAGGTAATGTTGCGGCAAATTTATTCCAAGGTACTGCAACAGCAGCACGTTATGCTGACTTAGCAGAAAAATATACTACAGAAGAAGAACATCCAGTAGGAACTGTGATGGCAGTTGGCGGCGAAGCAGAAGCTAGGCCAACTAAGGTTGGAGATATAGCAATTGGTGTTATATCAGAAAATCCTGCTTATATGATGAACAGCGACATTGAAGGTCAATATATTGGTCTCAAAGGGCGTGTTCCTGTTAGAGTAGTCGGACCAGTTAGTAAAGGACAACAAGTATATGTTGCCAGTGAAGAAGGTGCAGCATCAACTATAGCATCTAACAGTTTAGTAGGAATTGCACTCGAAACTAATAATGATGAAGGTGAAAAACTAGTAGAATGTGTGCTAAAAGTTTAAGGAATCATCATGGCAGAAATAAGTGCAGCAAGACTCAATAACTTACAAGCAAGAATTGAAGCAATTATGGGAAATGGCGCCGGTCAAAACGGATACGGCGAATCAGTTTCAAGTTATCAAGTTTCAAACACTAGCGGTCAGTTAGTCCTAGCAGCAGATATAAATGCTATATATGCAGATATGGTAAGGGCTAGGTTGCACCAAGTTGGTACAACACCTACAGAAATTCAAGAACTAATTAGAAACTTAAACATTATTGCCGATGAATCCAGCTTTTATGTTAACGATTCTGGTATTTCAGTTCAAGATCCTTCAGGCGCATTAAAAGGAATTGCTGACTTTGAAAATTTAATGACTTCGATAGAAACTGATAAGTTTTTAATGGATATTGGCCAAGCAAGTTTAGAGCCAGGTATAGGAAGTTCTAGACAATCCGGATGGAACGGATTAATTTATCATACATTTAGTGTAGTATTTGCAGACGCAGATCATCGTAGACATTTTTTCAACAGTGGCGGCGAAATTAGGATTTCAGCAGCAAATGCTAGTGCTTCAACTCCAAAGGGAAGAGATTGGTCGGCATTATTAAATGAAGTTGGTACAATAAGTTTTAATCATACAACTACAACAACTACCAATTCGGGTAGTGGTCAGGCAATAGGAAATTATGATTTAACAAGCTCTTACCAAACAATATATTCTAAAACAGGCGCTGGGACATACAGTGGTATATATGCTGGAAATTTGTTTACTATTAAAGCCAAAGAGTCAAGTGCAAGTACTATAGAGTTTAGATTAGAATTTAATGACGTAGTAGCAGATCCACAAATAGATAATAATGTTGATGGTAATTTATCAACAACTGTTCAGCATTATAGAGCGGATACAACAAATGTTACAGTAGCAGCACCAACGTATAGTACAATTACAGCACTATCTTCGTTTGCTACTCCGGTACCACCACCTGCTCCGGCACCACCACCTCCGCCACCACCTCCACCGTGCCAAGATCCTGCTCCTTTCTCAGATTCTTTGGCTATATATCAGCCTGGCATGGTTTTAGTATATAATGATAATAACGTATTTAATAATAGATCTTTAGTTACGTCAACCAAAACATCTGCTGCTTCTACAATTAATGGTTGGTATCTAAGCGATTTAGGTAGACCTGCAGAATACGAAGGACTAAATTATTGGTACAACTTATGGGTTAGTGCCGGAGAAGCAGCTACAAAAGCTCAATTTGATATTTCAAAACAACCTGAACTAGCAAGAGGCGGAGTTAAAGCTACTTACACATATTGTCAGTATTATGGATCATCGGCTCCACCACCGCCACCACCACCTGCATCAAATGTTTTATCATATGATGGAACTGTGTGTATTTCGGTGATTGACGAAAGTAGTCCATCGTCGGGTACAATTGAGTCAGATTGGAATAGTTTTAGTTCTCATTATCCAAACAGAAGATTTGTATTATTACAGCCAACTGGTTATTCATCTGATAGATTAAAAATACCAAGCAGTTACAACGGATCACTTCAAACAAGTATACGCAGAGACAACGGATCTACTGGAAGTAGAGAAGATTGGTTTGGACTAGCAAATTTAAGTTCTTTACAACAAGGCGCCGTTGTATCTTTATCTATTGATAATTCAGGCAGTATGACAACTAAACAAGTTCAAGCATCGTATGATTATTTTAAAACAAGAGTTGCAAATGCAGGACTACAATTAGTTGAACCAAGTATGAGTGGGGAAAGATGGGCTAAACCGCATGATAGATCAATGCCAGCGTTCCAAATTCCGCCACCACCTCCACCACCTCCACCTCCACCACCGCCACCGTCAACATTTACGTTTACAGTGACACCAACTGTTGGTATGAACTTTAATGTTCCTCAAACCTATGGAGATGTATGTTATTCGTATACTATACAATGTACAAGCGGAAGCGGTACAGTTACGGTACAAGAAACTAGTCGTCCAACAGCTTGGGCAGTACTAGTTGACGGGAAAGGCAGCAGTAATATCGACAGTGGATATGCTACTCAAAACTATTCACTGGTTACAGGTCAAACAGTTATGGTTAATCTTTGTATTAGACCTTTGACAGTTGGTAGTGGTTCAGGCTCGTTTACATTCCTTAAAGCTGAAGGCGACGGACAAGTATTTAGGCGTTCATGGACTGGCGTTAACAGATCTTCGTAATTTATACGCAGTTTTTTAAAACGATAAATATCGTATAGAGGATTGATAATGCCAAATAGTGTACTAGCGACTAGATTTAACAATTTACAAAATAGAATAAGGACAGTCCTTGGTACTTCGTTGTCTAGTAATCCACAGTTTGGTTATGGGCAATCGTACAGTTCAAGTACTGTAACTGGCGACTATGATGTAAACACTGTCAACACTGATTTAATTTCCCCTCAAGAATACGAAACTCTTTATAGAGATATTATTAGAGCAAGAGTACATCAAATAGGAGGTACATTTTCACAACTATCAACACCAGTTGGTAATTTTGATTTAAACGGAACAAATGCAGATAAAATTGAAGAAACTTATATTACATATTTAGAAAATGTAATGACTTCTATTGAACAAGATAAGTTTGAAATAGATTCTAGTCAGTACAGCGTTATACCTTTAACCGATATTAATAATAATTCTATAGATGTTGAAAGACCTGAAGCGCAAGGTTCCTGGAATGGTATTTTAAGTCATATATTTAAGGTAACTTTTAATACAGCACAACAACGTAGGCATTTTTTTAATGCAGGTGGTCAAATTAGACTCGATGCAGGACTAACTTGGGCATTTTCTCAAAGCAAAACTAATGACTGGAAAAATCTACTAAGTGGAATGGGTTCTGTTAGATTTAGTGCTAGTGGATGCGATAGTTCGTTAGGTGTTGGAAGTCCTACGTCTATAGGTAATTATCAACTTACATCTTCTTATCAATTAGTGTATAGACAATCAGGAGCACTGTACAGTGGTAGCTATTATGAAGTATATGCTCTTGAACTTTCTAGCAACGAAATTCAGTTTAGAATTTACTTTAAAGATACATCAACTGAAAACATAGACGAAGATGTATTTGGAACATTATTTAATAATATTAAAATAGCAGTTCCGAGCGGCTCAGTAAACATAGGCGGCACTCCAACAGACACAGTTGTAATAACAGATCTCCCGGTCGGGCAAAATGTTGCAGTCTTTAATGGAGTAGCACTGCCAAATCCACCAACTATTTCGGCATATTGGCAACCGTCTACAGTAAATACAGGAGTTGCTCAAACAGTTTACTGGACAACAACAAATTCTACATCTGTTAATTATTATATTACTAACCCAGACGGAACAATTGATTCGGGGACAGGATTATCTACTAGTGGAAATAGATCATATACTTGGTCTACAGCTGGAACATCGAGTGCTAGATTAACTGCTATTGGACCAGGCGGCTCTGCGATAACAACAGTTACAGGTACAGTTCAAGTACCAGTAGTTGTTCCTACATACAGTATTACACCTTCTGCAACCAGTCAAAACGAAGGTGCTACAATTACCTTTGTAGTTGACACTACAAAAGTAAACACAGGAACTACATTGTATTGGGCATTGGCTCCTATTAGTGGAAATATTATTGCTGCTGATTTTACTGATAATAAAAATCAAGGCAGTGTGCAGATTACGGGCTCTTATAATGCCGGTACTGCAAATATTCCAAGAACGTTAACAAACGATACGTTTACAGAAAGTACAACAGAGCAATACCAAATACATCTTTATACTGATTCTAGTTACACAAATAAAGTAGCTGAAAGTGCAACAGTTACTATAAATGACACATCTCAAAGTCCAGAAGTGTGGAACTTTACATCAAGTACCAATCATCCGAGCTTTAATAATGTAATTAACGAAGGTGTGTATACGCACACTATTAACATAACTACAAGTAATGTAGCACAAGGTACAACATTTTATTGGACAACAACTGGTACAGCATCCTCAGCAGATTTTACTGATAACAAAACTAGTGGAACAGGAACAATTAATTCATCAGGTACTGCTTCGATTGTGCGTAATGCAACAGCAGATTACATAACAGAAGGTTCAGAATCTTATACAATAAGCATATGGCGAAATGGTTATAATTCAGGATTACTTAAATCTGTTGATCCTATAGGCATTGCCGACACTACAGTTACTCCACCAGCATTGAATGCCCGATTTGATTCATCAAATATAACATCAAGTGTACAGCTTGGCGATAGTGTTACAGCATCTTGGACAACAACAAACGCTACTGATGTTGATGTAGTTATTAATTATCCAGATGGCTCTTTTGATAACAGCCTCACTAGTAGACCAGCTGACGGCAGTGTTACAATTTCTACATCGGGCAAAGGGCTTGGTACTTTATCGGTTGATTTAACAGCTAATCGTTCAGATCCAAACGGTAGTGATGCTAATACTTCATTATCTACTAGTGTTGTTGATGTTCCGCCTCCGCCTACAGGAAGCATATATTTTAGTCCATCTTCTATGTATCCTGCAGATGCTAATGCTAAAACATCATATCCTGATTCATCGACACTTTTTTGGAGTAGTTCTAATGCAACAAGTGTTTCGGTTACGCTGGATGGCTCCGCAATTAGTTCTAGTGCATCAGGTTCTTATGGCCCTATAACTTCTAATAGTAACGGAACTATAAATGCACTTTTATCATTATCAGGTGCCGGCGGCTCAACAAATATTCCTGCTACATTAACTGTTAATACAGCAGTGCCTAATCCGTCAATTACAACCCTATCGGTAACACCGTCGAATCCTACAATAGTTTATACAGGCGATAATGTAACAGTGGCGTGGAACACATCTAATGCTGATACTGCTACAATGAACGGCCCGGGATTTAGCACAGATGAATCGGTTGCAACTTCAGGGAGTAGAAGCGTAACGTCTAACAGTTCTGGATCTGCATCATGGGCATTAATTGCTGAAAACATAAGAAACGCTGATTCAAGAGGAGTTAGTAAAACCTTTACTCAACCAATTACACAAGCAACTTGGACACTATCAGTTAGCCCAACAACAGTTAATTTTAATGGTTCTGTTTCGGATCAGTTCACTTTCACAGTTACTGGTCCTCCAGGAGGAACAGCAAATTGGTCATGGTCTTATGATAGAGGACCTTATTCCGGATCTGGTTCTCTAACATTAGACTCTAATGGAAGTTTTAGCTCAACAGGTGTACATACTGACTATGGTAATTTTACAAATACACTTTCAAATCTTAGTCCTGACGCATATTCTCAAGGTTCTTTGACAACAGGACTAACAGTAAATCCACCAGTAAATTGGAGTATAGTTACTGATAAAACATCTTATGCAGTAAGTGGAATAGTACAATTTACTATTAATGGACCGCCACTTACTGCATTTAGTACATCTGCTGTAGGGTCCAGCACCACAAATGCAAGTGGTATAGGTTTTCAATCCGCGTCGTATAACACTAGAGGTAATAAAACTGTTACGCTATCTTCGGGAGGAACAGTCAGAGATTCTGTAGGATTTACGGTATACCAACCAGCTGCACTTACTGTTAGTATGCCGAGCACCGCAAGTATAGGCGGCTCCATTACAGGTACTTGGAGTATTTCAGGTGAAGGCGACGAAACAGGATTAGTTACACTTAAAAATCCAAACGGTCAAACAATTGGTTCAGACCGTATAACTACTTCGACAAGAAACGGAAGTATTCAAGTTGGCAATGTACAACCTGGAACTTATACAATGGAAGGGAGTGCATCGGGCGCCTATAGTAGTGATTCTGATGCAGATTCAACATCGGTTGGATATCAAATGTCTATGTCCATATCACCGTCTCTCTTTGAGGTCGGCGACACGTATACTGTTCAAATTACCGGCGGCGCTCCTTATGATACTATAACTTATAATACTAGTGGAACACTAATACCAAGCGGGGGTGCTTGGACAGCCGGCAGCGGAACAATTCAACTAGATGCAAACGGTAATTGGTCACTTTCAGGCGCACACACCGGCCAAGTTGACTTTACTTATTCTGCAAGTAGTTCAAATTCTGGATCTACAAGTGCAAGTGCTGTTTGTGCTAATAGACCAACTGCTTCAATTAATTGGTCTGGTACAGCAACAAATATCGGTGGCACAGCAACAGCAAGTTGGAGTTCAAGTAATGCTACTAGTGTATATGTTTCATTAACTGGTCCAAACGGAGTTCTTTATACTTCAACAAGTTCTTCTGGTAGTAGAGCTGTTACCTGCAACAATTATGGAATATATACTGCTACTTGTACTGCTAGTAATTCTTATTATCCTGCAAGTCCTGATGTAGCTTCAGATACATTTGATCTTGCGTATGTTGCACCTGCGCCTAGCGGATTAATTAACTTTGATGCAAATTCTTATACAGAAGGTGATTCAGCAGTTGCAACTTGGTCAACATCAAATACAACTACTACAGTGACAGCATATATGTATCGTGATGTTAATACGTTAGTTGCTTCTGGCAATGGTACATCAGGTCAATTAGTATTTGATACAGCAGGTTACCCAGGCGAAACTCTTACAGCAGTACTAGCACACGGCACTTCCACATTAGATACAGATAGTGCAACAATTACGGCAGCGCCAGCTGATCCATTTATTACGTTTACACCTTCAACTGGTACTAAAAACTCTACTACTTTTACATTAAGTTGGGGTCAAAACGGTCCTGCACCGGCTAGTACTTCGGTAACTTATGTAGGTCCGAACAGCGGCTCTGGAACTATTTCGTCGGAAAATTCGGGAAGCGTATCTCAAACACTAGGTCAATCAGGTACCTGGACAGCAACAATAACTTCAGATGGTATATCAAAATCTGCTTCTGTTACAGTTAATGAACCATCTAATATTAATGCAACTAGTTTAACTAGATCTCCAATTGCTGCCAATGCAAGTGCTATAGGCGAAAATATTTACTTTGAGTTTGCCACACAACCATCAAATGCCAACGGTAGTTGGTCTTTCTCGCAAGGTTCTGGAGTAGGCTTTGTTTCTATAACAATTAGTTCTGGATCTGCTACTGATAATGTGGTTGAAGTTCAAGCTACTGTTCAAGTTGTAGGATTTCCTAATCAATATAGATACGTTGTTGGCACTTGGACAAACGCTGATGGATCAACACTAAGTACTATTGCTATTATAAACTGGCAGGGCAGCGGCATACCATTATCCGAAGACGATTCCGAAGACGATTCCGAAACCTAAATAGTATTTGACAAAAGTGTATATTGATGTTAGTATAATAATATGGCTGATATCAATATAAACTATGACTTCTTATCAAAACAAGAACTAGAAACGCTTAATAATTATCTTCAAACTGATGCTCTGTGGGAAACAACACAAGATCATTGGTCTGGGCGTTTTATTAACTTCCAAACTATTAATGATAGTGACATTTCTACATTAGTTCAAGATATATCAAACCGAGTTAAAGACGTAGTAGAAAACTACGAAAACACTTCTGTAGATATTGAAACACTGCAATTAGTACGCTGGAGACCAGGCGATAAACTTGATCCGCCTCATGCAGATGCAGAACACCTTGACGGGTCTCCGCATCCTTATTCAAATAGACATTACAGTGCATTGATTTATTTAAATAATGATTTTATGGGAGGAGAGATATTTTTTCCAAATCAAGACTTTACTCCTGTAATTGCTCCAGGAATGTTGGTTAATTTTACAGGAACAGTAGAACATTTACATGGCGTAACAGAAGTAACGTCTGGTCTAAGATATACAATGGTAATGTTTTTTACTAGGAGTGTGTATGATTAACAGAGAACCTAATTTTATTCCTGAAAATACAATAGTGTGTTTTACAGACCATTCTGGTAATTATAATGATATACCTTTAATAGTAGAACCATTAAAAGGTAAAGTAAAAAGAGATTGGTTTAGCAAACATGCTTATCATTGCTTGCCTTTAGTTATTGGAAATCAATACGGCTTTGCTATAAAAAGTACAGTATCATTTACTGCTATATGGAGCGGCGGCGAGGCTCCTGATACAATTAGTATTAATATATTACCGGATGAAAACAATAATAAAACACCAATACAACATATTAATTCACATTTTGGTAGTGGTATTATTACAGTGCAAAACAGGTTTAATTTTAGAACTCCACCAGGAGTTAACATGATGGTAATGCCACCGCCTAATATTTTTTATAAAAACTTTCAAAGTATGAGCGCCGTTGTAGAAACAGATAATTTACGTCGCGATTTTACATTCAATTTTAAAATTATTGAACCTAATGTAAGAGTAAACATAAAAGCAGGAGATATTATTGCTACTATAGTACCAATACCGAGATTTTATGTTGATAATTATAAACTAAAAAATGCTCCAGAATTATTCGGAGATAATGTTATCAAAGAAGAATTAGAACAATTAGTTTTATTTGAGAGAGAAAGATCTGGACCTGATTTACAAAAGCCTCATCAAGCAGGAAAGTTATATCATAATGGTGTTGATGCAAGTGGTAATACATTTTTCCAACACCAGAAATCCATGAAATAACCATTAACTGCGCATATATACTGTACAGGAGAATTATATGGACGAAAGACTAGAAAAAGCACTTGATTTTTCAAATTATATGATTACGCTAAACAACCAAAAGCGTATGTTAAAAGAAAAATACTACGAATCTTTATTATACTTTAGTAACGGCTGTCAGTTTACTGTAACTAGAGAACTTATTACATTTGTAGGATTTCTAGTAGACAAAGGAAATACAGAAGACATTGTTCTCACAGACGACAATGAACTACCTGCTAAAATAGCAGATTTGGAAACATTCTATGAAGATATTCTTGATGTATATTTTACAGCATCAAATGAGTATAATTCTTCATACGAAGAACTTAAAAAGAATAGAAAAACGGAATTGTTAGTAGACTATGAGTAAAGGGGCAATATTAATTGCAAGAAACAACGGCAGATTGGATTACGTTAAGCAAGCAGTTTTTCTTGCAAAACGTATAACTCATTATCTTGACATTCCAGTTAGTGTTATTACAGATAGTGAAGACTACCTTAAAAATTCATTTGACTATACAGTATTTGATCAGATTATTTCTATACCGTGGACTGAAGTTAAAAACAACAGAATATTTTTCGACGGAAGTTTAGCACACAAAACTGCTCCGTTTAAAAACGACATAAGAGATCAAGTATATGATCTTTCTCCTTATGACGAAACATTACTTCTTGACACTGATTATATTATTTCAAACGATTTATTTAAATCATGTTTTGAGTTAACTAATAATCTAATGATGTTTAAAGAGTCTTACGATGTGGCAAAATCACGGAACGAAAAAGAGTTTAAATATATTAGTGATTATAGTGTAGATTTTTATTGGGCAACTGTTGTATTTTTTAGAAAGTCGCCCGAAGTACAAACATTTTTTAATCTAGTAAAACATGTCAAAGACGAATGGAATCATTACAGGCGTGTTTATCAAATAGGATCTAGTCTATTTAGAAATGACTTTGCATTTAGTATTGCTGCACATATTATGAATGGGTTTGACAAAGGCAGTTTTGTTGGTACGTTGCCAGGTAAACACTATTACACTATCGATAAAGATATATTGTGGCAAATGAAAGATGACAGTATGTTATTTTTAGTAGAGAAAAAAGATTATCTTGGAGAATACTTACCTATACTTACAAAAGGTCAAAGTGTGCATGTTATGAATAAGTTTAGTTTAGAACGTGTTATTAATGAGGAAGAAAATGAGTAAAGGTATAGTTGTATTAGCACAAAATACTTGGGAAGATGATTATGTAACACAAGCATCCTTATTAGCAATGAGTGTTGCTGTAACAAATCCTGATATTCCTGTTAGTATTGTTACAAATGACGAAGTCCCTAAATCATACGAAAAGTATTTTGATCAAATAATTCCAATTCCTTTTGATGATGATGCAAGTGAAGAAAGTTGGAAAGTGAGCAATCGTTGGAAACTATACTACGCTACACCATACGACGAAACTGTAGTAATGGATTCTGATATGTTAGTATTACAAGATATAAGTTCTTGGTGGGACTTTTTAAAGGATTATGAATTATTTTTTACTAGTAATGTATACACATATCGTAACGAGCTTGTAAACAGTGATTATTATAGAAAAGTTTTTACAGCAAATAATTTACCTAATTTATATGCAGGGTTTCATTATTTTAAAAAATGTAAATTTGCACAAGAATTTTATACTTGGTTAGAATTAGTAATGAACAATTGGGAATTATTTTACGGATTATATGCAAAAGAAGAATACCCTGGACGGGTTAGTGTCGATGTTAGTGCAGCAATAGTCTCTAAAATACTAGACTGTAACGAAACTATAACAAACAATAAAGTTAAGTTTCCAAGTTTTACTCATATGAAATCTAAAATACAATGTTGGGAAGAGCCAAAGCCAAGTTGGCAAGATTGTGTTGGAACTTATATTAATAAAGATTGTGAAGTAAAAATTGGCAATCATAAACAAAGCGGAATATTTCACTACACAGAAAATACTTTTGTAACAGATGAGATTCTTGAAAGATATAGGAATAAATTAAATGTCTGATATTTTAGAATTGTTTAAAAGTTTAAATGACCAACTTCAAGTTTCTAATGACTCTTATGTTTATTATGAGGAAGAAACTGGCAAAATTATTAAAATATCTAATAGACAAAATCACGAAGAAGGCTTGGATATACTTGAAGTTTCTCATGATCAAGTAAAAGATATTTTAGAAGGAAAGCGTAACACTAATGAATATATTGTTAGTTATGATTTATCATTAAAACAACTAGCATTAAAAGAAGTAACTTATGAATCTGATATTGAGTCTGTATCGAGTAGCCTACACCGGCTACCTGTTACACAAGACTTTTACGATCCTGATAATCCGGTTAAAGAACGTGTGTTAGAGGAAATATATGATGGTGTTAATGTTTATGTTTGGATACCAAGACAACAATATTTTAAAAATTCGTTAGTATGGTTTAATAACAATGTTTATAAATTAAAAGAAGATATTAACAGTGAAAAATTTGATTTAAATTTAGCTGATTTGTATGTAGAATCAGTTAACCTTACAGATGAAAAAATTATTTTAAGTGATATAAAACTTGAAGAACATAAAAAAGAATATGTTGGAGTGTTTGTTGATGTTTGGTATAAAGAATTAAAACATGTAATAGGACAACACGTATGGTATAAAGGTACAGTATACGTATATACTGAAGATCAAGAAAAAAACAAACCTTTTAATTATGAGGCAGTAGAGCCACTAGTTTCGGATGTAAAATTGTATGATGATGAAAACAAACATTTAGAGTTTGATAGAATTGTAGAAGGTGATATTTATTTAGACAATAATCAATTATATAGTTATAGTGTAAGTGAAACAAATGATTTATTAACTAAGAAAAATATTTTATTTTATGCTAGTGATACTGAATTTTTAATTTACGATAGTAAAATAAAAAACTTTGTAAAAGCATTAGTTACGCAAAAAAATGATCAGGCTCAGTTGTCTTATGAAACAATAGGAATTAATATTCCTATTACAACATTTTCATTTTTTAATAAAGGAGATAAAGTATTACTTGGAAAAAAAATAGTACAAATTAGTGACGTTGATGCAGATATTGTAGTAATACAAAATAAAAAAACTAAAACATGGAGTGTTAGGCTTAGTAACTCTACTAGAAAGTTTTTAGAATCTACAGGTTATAAAGCACACGACAAACTATATTTTAGTATTACAGCAAAATACGATCCGAATATATTATATAGAACTATTGATTTTTCATTAATGAATTTATTAAACGATAAAGTACAAACATATAACTTTGATCACGACATAGAAAATACAGACGAAGTTAGTGTTTACACAACTCAGTTCTTTAATTTGTATACACACGAGATATTATCATGACACAGAAATTTAGAGTTACAGATTATGACATTATCTATTTGTCATACGACGAGCCAAACGCAGAAAAAAATTACGCAGATTTATGCAAAAAAATACCATGGGCTAAAAGAATACACGGTGTCGAAGGCTCTGATGCTGCACACAAGGCTTGTGCAAATTTAAGTGAAACAGATCGATTTATTACAATTGATGGAGATAACATTGTTAGAGAAGAATTTCTTAACCAAGAAATTGATTTTGCCGAACATGAAGATTTAACAAGTTGCGTAATTAGTTGGGCAGGCTACAATCAAGTTAACGGATTAATGTATGGCAACGGCGGCATTAAATGTTGGCCTAAAGACTTTGTGTTGCGTATGAAAACGCACGAAAATGCAGATCCAAATAATGCACATGCACAAGTAGACTTTTGTTGGGATGTACAATACATACAACAAAATAGTTGTTTTTCGGACGTATATAATAATGCAACACCTTGGCAGGCATGGCGAGCAGGATTCCGAGAAGGTGTTAAAATGGCATTAGATCGCGGAATAAAAGTTACTAAAGAAGAATTTAAAGATTTACATTGGAAAAACCTACATCGTCTTTATGTTTGGCTTATGATTGGGTCAGATGCAGATAATGGGTTATGGGCCATTTACGGTGCAAGACAAGGACTGTATATGACAATGTGTACAGATTGGGATTATGTAAATGTTCGTGATTTTGAATACCTTAATACTATGTGGGAAAATGAAAAAGAAAAAGAAGATAGTTTGTTAATACATATCCAAGCACTAGGAAATGATTTGGTATCTGAATTAGATATTCCAATAGATCCAAATCCTTTACTACCGGGTCAAAGTAATTTTTTTAAAACAGTGTATAAAAATACATCTAGAACAGGTAATAGGATTATAGATAAAGAATGAGAATACCTTTATATTATAGAACTGATGTAGAAAGAAAATTTAAATATACACCAGGAATACATCCTGACTATTTGACAGATAGATATTATTTGCCTCATCCTGAACCTGAATTTTATTTAGGTGTAGCTCCTGGAGAATCTTTTGAATCAGTCTTTAAAGATTACCATCCTGTTCATGATTCATCTTATTATTTTCCTATAATAGTTTCTTTGAGTGATGTATTAGATGCAATAGAATATCTTGAAGTACCACAAGATGTACTGTTTGATTTAAAAATTAAAAGATGTAAATTTCTTATTTGCTGTCCATACGAAGGTTGGGATTGGAGATTTTTTAGAAAATTTTCTAATACACTTATAAGTAAATACAAAGATCTTTCTTTAGATGATTTTGTGTTTTTAACAGGTAATTATAATAATCAAGAAGATTTAAATCAGGTATATTTTAATTGTTTTGAAAGAAATATTGAACACCGTCCAGTAGTTGCATACAGACATAGAGGATGCCAAGAAATTTCAACAAAGCGTAAAAAGCCTTATAAATTTATTTGTTTAAATCGGCGTCCTGCTATGCAACGAATGGCTGTTGTTACAGAGTTATTTGATTACAAAGATAATGCGCTAATAAGTCTTGGAACAAAAGGACATGCAGGTACTACTCCAGATTATTTTGAAGGTGAAGTATTAAATTTCCAACAAAATTATCCTAGATTAGGAAAAATTTGGAGAGATAAAAAAATAGCACAGAAACTTCCACTTGTAATTAATGATGGGATTGATGCATCCAAAGAAAATCCTGTAGTTGACGATTCGATTGATAAGTTTTATAATTCATATATACATGTTGTAACAGAAACATTTGGTCATTATAAAGAAGACAGACTTTTCTTTAGTGAAAAAGTATATAAACCTATGATGTTTTTACAACCATTTATTTTAATAGGAGAACCATTTGCTCTTAAAGCATTAAAAGAATTTGGTTATAAAACGTTTAGTGACTTTTGGGATGAAAGTTATGACGAAATATTACATGACGGCGATAGATTATTTGCTGCAACAGAAATTATAAAAAACCTTGCGGATAAGTCTGACAACGAGTTATCAGATATGCTTGATAAGATGCTTCCTATATTAAATCATAATTTTGGAAATTTATTATATCGTGCTCATACTATGGATTTGAATTTACGACAAGACTTAGCAAAATTTATACCACCTGTAATTATAACAAATGATGAGAGAGAGGCATTACGTGTCCAACGAAAAAAATATAAGCGACTTAAGAAACAAGGTAGAACAGATTAATAATGTTAGCTGTAGTTTCTGCACAGCTAAATGGTTACAAACTACATTATATTTACAAAATGGCTATAACCATAGCTGTCACCATCCTGCCCCTCATAAGATTCCGCTACAAGAAATACTAGAAGATCCTGCTGCACTACACAACAGTTATTTTAAAAAGCAGCAAAGAGAAAAAATGCTAAATGGAGAGCGTCCTAGCGAATGCGATTATTGTTGGAAAATAGAAGATCTAAACAAAGGTTATTTTTCTGATAGGCATATAAAAACTTCAGATACAAATTGGGCATGGGATAGATTTGATGAAATAGCAAGATCAAATCCATACGATAATGTTAATCCTAGTTACTTAGAAGTAAGTTTTAGTAACGTATGTAATTTTGCTTGTGCATATTGTTCGCCGGATATTAGTTCTAAATGGATGGAAGACATTGTACAGAACGGTCCGTATCCAATTGAACGTGCTTCTAATAGTATTGATTATTTAAAACACACAGGGAAATATCCTTATAGACATAACGAAGATAATCCTTATGTAGATGCATTTTGGCATTGGTTTCCAGAAGTATTTGATTCATTAAAAGTATTTCGTATTACAGGAGGAGAACCTTTATTAAGTAAAGATACATGGAAACTTATAGATTGGTTAAAAGATAAAGAAAATAAAAATTGTACTATTGCTTTTAACACTAACTTAGGAATTCCTGACCATTTGTTTAAAAAGTTTATTAAAGAGTTAGAAGTATTAAGTCCTAAGTTTAATAAAATTGATATATTTACAAGTTTAGAAAGTACAGGTTCGCAAGCAGAATATGCTCGCGACGGTATTAATTACGAAAAGTTTTTAGAAAATTTAAGAACAATAATGAAAGCAAGTGCTGAGAATGTACATTTTAGTATAATGACTACTGTTAATATTCTTAGCTTGCCTTCGTTTTCAAATTTTTTAGAAGAGTTTTTAAAAATAAGAGAAGAGTTTCATGAAGGTGACGGCTGGGAGCATTCTAAAATTACTTTGAGTGTAAACTATCTTCGCTGGCCAATGCATTTACAATGTACACTACTTGACAAAGAAGTTAGAGAAATGTATGCAGATAGAATTGAAGCACTAGCAGACAAATATGTTGTTAGTAGTTTAGAGAATCCTCATAACACAATTTTTTATCTTGAAGAGGCAAATGCTATTAAACGCTTTTGTGATTATTTAAGATCTGCAGAAACTGCTGTAGAACATAGAGCAGACTTTGTTAAATTTATTTCAGCATATGATCAAAGAAGAAATAAAAACTTTAATAATACATTTCCAGAATATAACGGAGTAATAGAAAAATGGCAAGGTTAATTGCAGCAGGATGTAGTTATACTTATGGCCATGGATTGTCTGACTGTCATATCCCTCCTGATCACCCAGGTCCTGAACCTAGTAAGTTTGCTTGGCCGGCTTTGTTAGGAGAATTAACTAACAAAGATGCAATAAACTTATCTGAACCTGGCGGAAGTAATAAACAAATAGTGTATAATTTAGATAATTTTGAATTTGAAGAAAATGATGTGTGTTTAATACAATGGACTTTTTTAAATAGAACTGCATTTTTTAAAAATAGTTATGAAGTTGAAAAAATAGGTCCTTGGTCTGATACTAAGTTTGCTAAAATTTATTATGCCGAACAAACAGACTTTTTTTATGATCATATTGTTAATCTTAGATTTTTATACAACTATATTAATTACAAATTAACAAGTAAGGGTATTAAAGTAATTAATTTTAAACCCTTTATAGGATCTGGAAAACCAGGAATAGAAGATATAATACTTGAAGATGAATTAAATGTTGATTTTGTTTATGACCAAAACAGTATAGGAATTGAAAAATGTATTGACAAGGGAAAAGATAAAAGACATCCAGGCCCTAAAACGCAGGAAGTATTTGCAAGATACGTATTAAGGAACTATCCTTGGCTAAAAGAATAACAGAAACAGATCCGCAAGCAGCCGCACTAGAAGTGATTCCTTTGTTAGAGGAAATATCACCTAGTATGTGTATGGCTAAATGGCTGTGGTCAAGTATTCATTTAACAACTGGACTAACCAACAGTTGTTTTCTACCACCTTTGCATAAAATAGATGCAGCAGAAGTAGAAGTAAATCCTAAAGCACTACATAATACAGCACAAAAGAAAAAAGAACGTGCTGCAATGCTATGCGGAGAAAAACCAGAAGGTTGTTCAACCTGTTGGCGTGTAGAAGCAATGCAAGGAGATCATCTTAGTGACAGATTTTATCGTTCATCAGAGCCTTGGGCACAAGATGGTTGGGACGATGTAATTGCTAAAGGCGCAGATGGAGATATTGAGCCACGTTATTTAGAAGTAAACTTTAATCATGCTTGTAATTTAGCGTGTTCATACTGTTCACCGCATCTAAGTTCTAAGTGGGCAGAAGATATTGAAGCAAATGGTCCTTATCCTACGCTAGTACCACACAACAGTATAGATTACTTTAAACAAACAGGACAATACCCAATACCTGTTAGAGAACACAATCCGTATGTAGAAGCATTTTGGAAATGGTGGCCAGACCTATATCCTAAACTAAAACATTTCCGTATGACAGGCGGTGAACCGTTACTTGACAAGAACACATTTCGTGTGTTAGACTATGTTGTAGACAACGGACGTCCTGATCTAGATATGAGTATTACTAGTAACGCTAGTGTGCCTGAAAAAAACTGGAAT
>Ga0255768_10001609_pt1 | contig 23152 bp, 35 predicted proteins | sample 071ome_33_FD_179983 | JGI IMG/M metagenome (GOLD analysis project Ga0255768, IMG submission 179983) | Coastal salt marsh microbial communities from the Groves Creek Marsh, Skidaway Island, Georgia - 071412AT metaG (version 2) | ecosystem: Environmental > Aquatic > Marine > Intertidal zone >...
CGATCCGGAAGAGTTTGAAGGCGAGTTTGATTATGAAGCAGTAGGTGATGATGGCGAAACCACAGATTGCACTCTTTCATACACAGCAAAAGTTGTAGATGGTAAGCCAGTTGTTGATAAAGAATCGTTACATTTAAGTTGTCCTATGGATGGTAACAGCAAACTAGGCTACGATGATGAAACAGATCTTGAAATGCAAGATATTGATGAAATCATGCAAATGGCTCAAGAAGATGCTGAAGAGCAGTGGGCTAATAGAGATAACAAATACGCACACGGCGAAAGCATTGATGATTCTGATGAACAAACATTTGAAGGTGAGGAGTTCTATGAGTATTATGGATACCTACCTTGGCACGAAGATTTACCAGTAGACGAAGCAGAATACAGAGGACGCAAAGTTCCACTAGGCAAACCAATGCGTGGTGATGTTAAGAAGTTTAAAGTATATGTGCGTGATCCAAAGACAGGTAACGTAAAGAAAGTTAACTTCGGTGATCCTAACATGCGCATCAAGAAATCCAATCCAGCACGAAGAAAATCATTCCGTGCAAGACACAATTGTTCAAATCCAGGTCCACGCACTAAAGCAAGATACTGGTCATGCAGGAAGTGGTAACAAATGAAGTTAAACGAATTATTCTCACCCATAGGCGCACCATCTGATAACGATGATATAAACTGGCTTGAAGATTTTAAATTTTTTATCGATAATGATAATGAAGTTTTATCAAACTACATGTTTCCTGCCATCAAGAAACACAAACAGTATGCAGGACACCCCGACGCTTACAAGATTTATATAAAACCCATACAAAAATGCAAAGAAGCATATTGCACAAAATATAATATAGATGATCCTAGTGAAAAATTTTCCAAGGACACACTTATTAACATGGCAAGAAAGATTGCCGGTGAGCAGGAAAAATATATAGAGCGCGGCGACTATGAAGATTAGAGAACTATTCGAAGACGATAGAGATAAGCACGTTACTTTCTGCTTTGGCAGATTTAATCCGCCTACGCTCGGACACAAGGAAGTTTTTAAGACAATGTCAGCACAGGGCGGCGACATTAAAATTTTTACCACCATGAGCAAGGATTCAAAAAAGAATCCATTAGACTATGCAACCAAAATAGATTTTATTAGAAAAATTCATCCAGATTACGCAGAGCATGTTGTTGAAGATACAAATCTAAACACGATCACAAAGGTTGCAGAATACCTAAATGATCAAGGTTATAATCATGCAACGTTTGTGGGTGGAGATGATAGAAAAAATTTGTATGATCAATTAGTGGCATACAACGGCAAGGAAGAGGGCAAGAAAGGTCCTTTGGAAAACAAATACAAATTTGAAACATTAGAATTTGTTAGTGCCGGCGCAAGAGAAGAGGGTGCCGAAGGTGTTGAAGGCATAAGCGGAACAATGGCAAGAGGCGATGCTGCGAATAATGATTTAAAAGCATTTACAAAACACACTGGCGCAGGTGAATATGCCGAAGAACTGTTTAAGGCAGTTCGAAAAGGAATGGGATTATCAGATGAGCAACCAGAAGACGATCAAGGCTAGAGATCCTAACTGGAAGGACATGGAAGCACTACGCAAGAGCGGTGCTGCCGGAGCACATCGAGATAAGAAAAAAGAACGTAAACAAGGTTACGAAAAACACAAGGGGAAAACAATGGACGAATCAATCTACACAAATCCACAAGGAGGCGAACTTTCCAGAATGGGAAGAATCCTTATGGACAAATCAGTAACGGTGAAGGACGATGCACTATCAAACGTGCTAGGCAGACTAGGAGATGAACTAACACGCTACGGTGAGCCTGGCGGTGCTTCTAGCATTAATGACCTAGTAAAGAAAGTAAGAGTTTCAAAAGAAAATATTATGAAACTTTTAAAATGGGCGCAACAGCAAGAAGATAAGAGTTTAGAAAAAGTTAAGGATCCAGATCCTAAGCCTGAAGATGATGAAGATGAAAAAGAAGAATCTGTAGCGAACGAAAATACCCCTATTGGTCATACAGATGATGAACGTAATATGATTCGTAAAGAACTTTATCAGATGGCTACCTATGCAAAAGAAATGTTTGAAATGCTCGAAGACTTACCTGCAGACAGTGATTTCCCCCACTGGTGGCAGGCTAAAGTTGTTAACAGCCTTTCAATGATTAGCAAGGCAAAACACTATCTTGAAAATGAAATCAATGTTCCAGATGTTGATGGAGATAGAACAGAGGAAGGTGTTGACGAGGCTGATGTCTTAGATAAGATCAAATCAGACATTAAAAAAGGTTGGGGTGCAACAAAAGCTCAATTTAAGGATCCTTTCAATATGAATGCTGCCAAGGATTACTTGGACAAAGAAGATGCAAAGGAACTAAAGACGGACCTACAGGACGCAGGCTATGACGAAAAGCAAATTAAAATGGCCTACGGTATCCTAAACGATCCTCGCTACAAACAGGGCAATATGTCAGGCGCACTGAAAGCAATTGAAAAGATTGCTCCTGGTATGAGCGAAGAACCTGCAATACAGAATGCTATTAGAGCAACACAAGAATCAGTATGCTCTGAATGTGGTAAGGCTCGCTTTACAGCACTACCAGAAGAAATGCAAAAGCAATATGAAAGTGTAAACGAAGAAAAGCAAAAAGGTGTTGATGGCAAAGTATGCTGGAAAGGCTACAAGCGTATGGGCACCAAGAAAAAAGGCGGAAAGACTGTAGACAACTGTGTTAAGATGTAATGGAGATCGAAGAGTTAAAAAGACTAGCGGGTATCTATGAACGTCACGGCTGGAAACAGTATGACGGACCCAATCTATCCATAACAGGCACAGAAAAACAGTATCTAGAAAAGAAGCACGACATACAACCAGGAACCCCTGAATGGTTTAAGTTGTGGTTCTCATTACCAAAACTAACAGGTGAGAAACCCATAGGATGAGAGCATATCAGTTCCTTACAGAAGAAAAGAAAGTAACCGTATATACGGATCCTTCCTATCAGGGTGCTACACTGGATGACAAGTATTGGAATTCAAAACCTTCACAAAAAATAGATTTTGATAAACTAGAACCATTTGAGCCTGAGTCAAAAATGAAGGCTAAGAAATCTGCGGACAACATGAAGCGTTTTGTAGATAAAATCAAGGCAGGTGAAGAAATAAAACCTATCATAGTAACACCAAAGGACGGAAAGTATCTCATACTTGACGGGCATCACAGATACTTTGCGGCAAGAATTGCAAAAGTAGATAGTATGGAAGCGGTAATTGTTCCTAGTAAATCAGTTACATTTACTGATGAAGTTCCGGACGAAAGCGAACAACACAAGCAGGAGTATCACAAGGAAGAAGCCGCAGGTGTTGGCATTGTAACAAAACAGAATGCAACAGCAGACGTTCCCGTAGGCGGCGAATACATGAACGTTAAAAAACTATTCCCCAAGAAGAAAAAGAAAAAGGAAAGTGTAGCATACGAGGACATGTTCCAAGGACTGAATCCCAAGAGTGAAATCTATGTTGATATGGATGGTGTTCTAGCAGACTTTTTCAGCCGTTGGCAAAAAATTACAGGAAAGAATTGGAGAGATATTAAAGGAGATGATTTACAGCCTGCGCTACAGGCAATAAGAGATGATGACGATTTTTGGTTAGACTTACCTCTAACATCAAACGCAAAAAAATTACTTGGTATTATTAAACAGGTAAAAGGAAGTTACAAGATTCTGAGTGCTCCTCTCGCAGGAGACAAGAAAGCAGAACCTCACAAGCGTGAATGGGTAGCAAAGAATCTAGACTTCTTCCCACCAACTGAAGTCATCATCACTAAGGATAAGGCGAAGTATGCAACCAACCCCGACGGCACACCTAATATCCTCATTGACGATTATGGTGTAAACATAGCAGCGTGGGAAAGTGCCGGCGGCATAGGGTTCAAGCACAAGGATCACAAGTTTGAAAGGACTGCCAAAAAACTAAAGGCAGAAATAGAAGAAAGTTTCCAACACTTAATGAGAAATTACATAGAGGAAGGACGCGAGCAGGATACACTAATGAAAGGTGCTTTGGGCGATGCTAGAAGAATATATGACAACGATCACGGATATGGATCTTTTTATAAATTACCTTTAGAAACACAACAGAAATTAATCGACGAACTTATCAAAAAACGCTATGCTGATATTGGTAAAGTTCCTCCTAAATACAAATCAACACTTTCTGCAACACAGGATGGAAATAAGACTACTAGTTCAAATACGTTCGGCGAAGGATGGAGCAAAAAATACAAGCGTTCAATCAACTGCTCTAACCCAAAGGGATTTAGTCAAAAAGCACACTGCGCAGGACGCAAGAAGAAAACCAACGAGGGCGATATTGGACTATACCCAGGTGCCTTGCGTGGAACAGTTATTGATCTAATCTCGGACAAGATAGAACAAACCGATGATGTGGAAAAACTAGCCTACTGGTTAAAGATGATCGTTGGTAGAACGATCAAGCCAAGAGGCAATAATCGTTACACAATTACAGGCGAAGATGTGTTAGCAGCAATAGAACAATCTGCATTAGTGGAAGGCGGACTAGCAAAGAAAATAGGTGCTGGCGCACTAGCGGCAATGATAGGACTTTCACCAGTCAGCAAGGCAATGGGGCAGGATGCAGATACTAGTCCTTTGCCAAACAAGCAAACCACAACGATGGTGCAAAAGGATGTTGCTGGCAAGAAAGATTTATCAAAAATTCAAGCACCGGCAGAAAAGGATTTTTGGAAAGTTACAATAGATTACAAGGGCAAAGATGTTCAATTAAAACTACCATTTGAAGCAGGAACCAATAAAAAACAGATAAAACAATTTGTTGACGATATGATGTCTGATCAAGGTGTAAAAGATTATTCAGTTAAAAATATCGATACTCTTAATAAGGTTCCTATAGATCAATCCATACTGAAAAAGTTAATTAAAGAATTAGAAAAAAGAAACGGAAAACAGAGTGATTCATATCTTTCCGGAATGGCAGAGAGAGCAGGAGCCAAGCCAGGGGAAGGCGGTGCATATGCAATAGCGGCAAAGAAGGCATACCACGGATTATGAGAATATTTGAAGTAGTTGAAAACTTTGCTGACGGTAAGAAAAAAGGCAAGAGCCGTCCAGGGCGTGTTAAACGTGCAGGTGCTAGTTGCAATGGCAGTGTAACAAGTTTAAGAAAACGTGCTAAAAATGCAAGTGGTGAAAAGGCTAAAATGTATCACTGGTGTGCAAATATGAAGAGCGGACGCAAAAAGGGCTAAATAGTAGTATGAGATTGAACGAATTATTTTCAGAAGCAGATCCTATGGATTTGGGCAAAATGAACGACAAGATGCGTGACGTTTTGTCTAAAGTTCACAGCGGCGATGAAAAAGAAAAACAGGATAAAATTGACGCTGAAAACAAGGCCAAGGACGATGCCAAGAAAGCAGCCACTATGTATGCTATAAAACATCCAGAAGAGATGGAAGAATACGTTAAACTTCTTAAGAGCCACGACTGGACATATGATTATTCAGATGATCATAGCGTTTGGCGTAGAGGTGCAGATGCACACAAGAAACTAAGACAAATGTCTGATAAATTGGATCCAGAACACGAAGTTTGGAACAAGTATGATCCTTTTGCTAAAAAGGACGAATCTCAATATACCAAAACACGTGACAAAGAAGATCTACGAGCAAAACAGAAAGCACTACAGGATCTACAAGCAGACCCAAATACTTCAAAGGATCCAGAACTTAAAAAAGAAATTATTAAACGCAAAGCAGCATTAGATAAAGATGCTAATGAAATGGCGGATATTATGCGTCTAGCAGGCATGGAAGAAAGTGCCACAGCAGGTGCTACCAGTGCAGGTAATATTGCTAGTGTAGAAGCACCGCATTTAAGCCCAGGCAAGGCACGTGGTAAGAAGTCTTACACGGGAAATCCATGGGGTGGAAAATCAGGCACAAAAGCACCTCCACAACCCAAGGTAAAACAACCAAAAGCAGCAAATGGAACTGCTAAAAACGCACTAGATATGAAGAACAGCATATTTGGAGAGAACCCAGTAAGAAGATAAATACTCTTATACAAAGGAAACTACAATGGACTTTAGAAATATAATTACAAAAATGCGCGAACTAGATCCAACAACGCCAGGTGAGGATTTACAGCGTCTTACAACACTGGCTGAATCAACTGGAATTTCAATGGGTGCTGAAGATAGTCCGAAAGAAGTTATTACTGAAAGCGCAGAAGTAGTAGCAGAAAAAGCAGTTTCCAAAGCACAGCAAAAATTAATGGGTCAAGCATATGCACTTAAGAAAGGCGATGCTAAAGCAAGTGATGCTTCAGAAGAAGTTAAAAAACTTGCTAAAGATATGAGTATGTCAGATCTAAAAGACTTTGCGTCAACAAAGCACAAGGGCAAGCCAGAACACGTTAAAAAGGAAAGTGTCAAGGAAGCAGCGAAACCAGACTTTGCAGACATTGACGGTGACGGTGACAAGAAAGAGCCAATGAAAAAAGCAGCCAAGGACAAGAAAGAAGGCGGCGACAAGAAGTCCGGCAAGAAGGAAATGTCAGACAAGCAGAAGAAATACTTTGGCAAGAAGAACGAATCAGTAGAACTAGTAGATGACTTTGGTGAAGTGTTTGAAGCAGATATGTCTAACACAGTAAAGAAAGCAACCAAGGCAGCACTTAAAAAATCTAATGTGAAAGCAGAAAATAAAGATGCTGGAAAGGCACTAGGCAAAGGTCTAGCAAAGGGTGCTAAGAAAACAGTTAAGGAATCAGTAGAACCTAAAATGTCATTCGTAGAGATGATGAAAATGGTTCGTGAAAGTGGTGGACAACAGGCAATTGATCCTATGGACGATGCATTATGGACATGGGCAAACAGAGTTGCTGTATCAAAAGTTGAAGAAACAAACAAACAAGAAATTTTTGCAGCAATGCTATACGAAAGAAACGGCGGACGTTTTGAAATGTATGACGTTGTTGAAAAAGGCCTAAATGAAGGCAAGGACTGCAACTGTGGTCCAGACTGTGCCTGCAAGGGCAACTGTGGTCCAGACTGCAACTGCGGACCAGACTGCGGTAATACAAATGAAAGCGTAGACGTAAAGACAACTAAAGATTCTAGTGGTAATACAAAAAAGATTACAGTTACTCCTAGCAAATCACCAAAACCAAAGGCTACGAAACCCGAACTTAAAGTAGAAATTTAATAAACTATTAAAAGCCGGTATTAGACTGCCGGCTTTTTTTATGACTTAAATATCTACATGAACATGCTATTAAGCAATCTACAGGAAGTTTTACCTAACACAATCAATGTCGTCGGCAATGCACAAAGTTTGCTCGATTCACATTATGGAGAGCAGATAGACAAACACCCAACTATAAGATTCAATAGGACCGAAATAATAAATCCTATGGGACAGGGTAATAGATGGGATTTTTTGGCATCTAGTGAAGTCAATACTTTTCTTAAGTATAACAAAGAACAACCAAAATTCCATTCATTAATCTTTACTCCAAAGACTCATACAAATTCCATCAAGATAAGAAAGGCAAATTTTAATGTTAGAATGTATTCATATCCTTTAGAATATTCCTACATGCTTACAACAAGAATAGGAAAGGAACCATCCACGGGCATACAGATACTATACCTACTACAAAAATTTAATCATAGGCAGGTTAACATATTTGGGTTTGATTGGAAGGCAACTCCTACGTTTTACGAAGATAGAAACAAAGGAGATCATGATTTTGAAGCGGAAAAGGAAATAGTATTGGGCATGGCAAAGTTAATGAATTGGAAGATATACTAATAAAATATCTTGACTCAATCGTAACTATAATATATAATATAGGAAACATTTAGGAGAAAACTATGGCAAGATCAAGTTACGGTCCAGAAGAAAAAGCAAAACTGGAACGCTTAATTAAAGAAGGTTCAAATGTTCTACGAGAAGTAGAAGATCTAAATGAAGGTCTTAAGGACACTGTAAAAGCAGTAGCAGAAGAACTTCAAATCAAACCAAGCACAATTAACAAGGCAATTAAAATTGCACACAAGGGTGATTGGGCAAAACACGAAGAAGAATGGGAAGAGATTGAAGGTATTCTTGGTATTACTAAGAACCTTCCAGATGACACACCTCAAGGTGAGTAATCTTGGAACACATTAAAACCTTTTGGTTGAACTCATACAGAAGTGATAAGACAGCGTTCTTCTTTGAATTAGTTAGTTTTATTTTTACGGTAGGTGCAAGCCTGACGCTCGCAATCAATGCACGTGATCCAAACATGCTCATTGTATATCCTGGATTCTTTGTAGGAAGTGTAACGCAATGTTATGCGGCATACAGGCGAGGAGCAGCATGGGTCATGATGCTAACTTTTTATTTTAGTTGTGTTAACGTATTTGGTTTTGGAATTGCTTCAAATTGGTGGTAATGCAAAATGAAATTACTTTCTCTACGAATATCCGAACACGATGCCAATTTCTCATTCTATAATGGGAATGGCGTAGAGTATTATAAGTCTGAAAGAAAACATCAAATAAAACACCACGACATCAAGTTGGTTGAATGGGAATCCGAAATACATTCCGTATGGGGTATAACGAGCAAGGATCTTGATGAAATAGCAGTAGTGTTTGATCCATGGCACCATGGTTATGAAAAAGAAAGAGAAGATTTCTTTCCTTGTATAGAAAACTATAATAAATTTAAGGCAGATACAAAAGTCACAAGAATAAATCATCACTATGCACACGCATTAAGTTATTGGCCAATGACCGATGCTGAACCTACCACGTCCATAGTGATTGATGGGTTTGGTGATTATGATAAGGCATGGACAGTTTTCCAAAATAACAAATTAGTTGAAGAGGGGTCTCACGAATCCCACGGATCAATCGGAACTGAAATGGCAAACGTAGGAGACATGTTTGGTATTAAAGCAGAACATACCATTGACATAGCAGGAAAACTAATGGGATTACAATCCTACGGTGTTGCTGATCAAGAATTTAAAAAGCATCTTGCACAGCATTCAATGTATGATATCATGAAAATTTTTGATTTTGCACAATGGAATGATTACAAAGGAAACATGCTCGTAGGAAATTTAACTGGATTGAATTGGATAAACACAGTTCATGACTATGTTGGCGATTTATTAATTGCATTCTTTGAAAAATATTGTAAACACGATGAAACAATTTTTTATTCGGGCGGTGTTGCACAAAATGTTATATGGAATACAAAATTAAAACAGTCCTTTCCAAATTTAATCATTCCTCCACATTGTGCCGACGAAGGATTGAGCATTGGTGGCTTAGAATATCTTAGAAGAAAATATAATCTTCCTAAATTTAAATTAAAAAACTTTCCATACTGCCAATTGGATCAATCTGCAGAAGAACCAACCATTGATACTATTAAAAAGGCTGCTGATCTTTTATCAAGAGGCAAGACTGTAGGTTGGTATCAAGGTAATGGAGAGATTGGACCCAGAGCATTGGGTAATAGATCTATACTGTTTCACCCTGCCGTTCAAAACGGAAAAGAAATAATTAACAAGATAAAAAACAGAGAAACCTATAGACCGTTTGGAGCCAGCATATTAGAAGAATTTAAAGATGATTATTTTGAGGATTTGCCAGACAATCCCCATATGCTTTATGTAGGAAAAACAAAAACCAAGAACCTAGATGCAATTACACACATTGACGGGACCTGCCGAGTGCAAACGGTTAGCGGTGATGGTCATTTTGCTCTGTTACTAAAAGAATTCAAAAATCTTACGGACCTACCCATACTATTGAACACCAGTTTAAATGTGGCAGGCAAACCAATTGCTGGAAACCCTAGTGATGCAATGGAATTATACAATAATTCACTTTTGGATGCCGTGATTATCGGTAACCAAATTCTTTCAAAAAACTCTTGACAAACATCTAACTTTGTGTTATTATATACACAATGCCAAAACAAAGAAAGAGATTTAGAAAAGTAATGCAAGAAGAAACACAATACGACCCGAAAAGACATACTAAAACAAAAGGTGGCTATGGGTTTGGCATGAAAAAGGGTGTTAGAGAACTAAAGTATGAAAACAGTGGAGTAAATTTAGCCTCAGTGTTTGGATGGGAAGTTCCTGAACATCTATTACATATTAAAAAAATAATCGATAAGAGGAATGGAATCAAGTAACATAATAGTTGTGTCCAATCACATTGGACTAAACGGTGAACCCGTAGATAGATTATACGGCGATCCTTTTGGAAAATTAAGATTAATACAAGCAGATTACACAAAGTATCAGGGAAAGATAATAAAGAAACAATTAATTAAGCAGGATACTAATGGTAATAATTTTAAATCATTTTGTTATGTCACGGAAGATGGAAGATGGTTTGACAGGGGAGGTATCCCAATGTTACCACCAGAAGACTTGGTAGAAGAAGATGATCCAACTGTGGCAACTGAAGAAAAAATAAATGAAGATTGATAGTATTTTAAAATGGGTAGCAACTGTGGTCCTAATCATAGGAACATTCGTTAATGCTACGTTTCCTAATCTGTATCCACTAGGACCAGGATTATTAGCACTGGGAGGTATCCTTTGGTTAATAGTTTCTATCATGTGGAAGGAACCTGCTCTAATTGTTACAAACGGAGTTTTAACTCTGGTAGGATTGGGTGGAATTGCCCTGTTTTATCTTGCGTGATGTTCTGTAAGGATATATAATAGTGAAGAAGGTATTGTCCGCCACTAAAGGACAGTTTGGTATTTGTCAGCCGAAAATGACATGTAAGGAGAAAAGATGAGTTACGTAGATGCGTTCTATGATCGCGGTGAAGATATAATCCGCATTGTCGAAAGAAAAAACGGCAAGAGAGAATTCAAAGAATATCAACCAAGACACATATTCTATTATAAGGATGCCAAGGGCAAGCATACTTCAATCCATGGTGAAGCACTACAGCGTGTAACAGCCAAGAATATTAAAGAACTTCGCAAGGAACTTGCGATACATTCCAATAAAAAATTATACGAAAGCGATATTAATCCTATCTATCGTTGTTTAGAAGACAACTATCTAAATATTGACGCACCTAAACTCAATGTTGCGTTTTTCGATATTGAGGTCGACTTCGACCCTGAACGCGGTTATGCATCACCAGAAGATGCATTCATGCCCATTACTTCAATAGCGGTTCATCTACAATGGATGGAAGAACTAATCTGTTTAGCCATTCCTCCAAAGACCCTTTCAATAGATGAGGCCAAGAAAGCAATCGAAGGCATTCCTAATACAATCCTTTATGATAATGAAGCAGATATGCTGGATGCATTTCTTGATTTGATACAGGATGCAGATGTGCTAAGTGGTTGGAACAGTGAAGGCTTCGATATTCCGTATACTGTTAACCGTGTAACAAAAGTTCTATCTAAAGAAGATACAAGACGTTTTTGTTTGTGGAATCAGTATCCTAAGAAACGTGAGTATGAAAAGTTTGGTAAGACTTCACAGACATATGACCTAATTGGTCGTGTGCATGTGGATAGTTTGGAACTGTATAGAAAATACAACTATGAAGAACGACACACATATAGACTTGACGCTATTGGTGAACTGGAAGTAGGTGAAACTAAAACAGTCTACGAAGGGAGCCTTGATGCTCTTTACAACAACGACTTTAGAACGTTTATCGAATATAACAGACAAGACACTGCACTACTAGATAAACTGGATAAGAAACTAAAGTTCATTGATCTTGCTAACACAATTGCACACGAAAACACAGTCCTTATTCAAACAACAATGGGTGCTGTTGCTGTTACGGAGCAAGGTATTATTAATGAAGCACACAGGCGTGGCATGATTGTTCCGAACAGAGTAAAACGTGAGCCAGGTAGTGAACCTGCGGCGGGTGCTTATGTTGCATATCCCAAGAAAGGTATTCATGAGTGGATTGGATCAGTTGACTTGAACTCACTGTATCCATCGGTGATTCGTGCATTGAACATGGGTCCAGAAACTGTTGTTGGTCAACTAAGACAGGATGGAACCAAGGCACACATCGAAGGACAAATGGCAAAGGGTAAATCATTTGCGTCTGCTTGGGAAGGTATGTTTGGGTCTGTTGAATATTCAAGTGTTATGGAACGAGAAGTATCCAGACAAATTACAATCGACTGGGAAGGCGATGGTGGAAGTGACACTCTAAGTGCCGCACAAATTTATGATCTAATATTCGAAAGTAATCAACCTTGGATGCTTAGTGCTAATGGCACAATCTTTACATACGAAAAGGAAGGAGTCATTCCTGGACTGCTGAGTCGTTGGTATAAAGAACGTAAGGAAATGCAGGCCAAGCAAAAGGAAAGCCAGAATGCAGGCAACAAGATCGAAGAAGAATACTGGGCGAAGAGACAGTTGGTTAAGAAAATTTTGCTTAACAGTTTATATGGCGCCATCCTAAATCCAGGATGCCGTTTCTTTGACAATAGAATTGGTCAGTCAGTTACACTAACCGGTCGTAGCATTACCAAGCACATGGCAGGTAAGATTAATGAAATTATCACTGGTGAATATGATCATACAGGCAAGGCAATTGTGTATGGTGATACTGATTCCACATACTTTAGTGCATACAGCACACTCAAGAAGGATGTTGAAGCGGGCAGCATTCCGTGGACAAAGGACAGTGTGATTGAACTTTATGACACCATCGGTGAAACAACAAATGCAACGTTTCCTAAGTTCATGGGAGATGCGTTCCATTGTCCTAAGAAGCGTTCAGAAGTAATTGCTGCGGCACGTGAAATTGTTGCGAGCAAGGGTTTGTTCATTACAAAGAAACGTTATGCAGTTCTTTATTATGATATTGAAGGTTTTAGAACGGACACTGAAGGCAAGAGCGGAAAGATTAAGGCAATGGGTCTTGATCTCAAGCGTTCTGATACTCCTGTTGTTATTCAGGACTTCCTAAAGGAAGTGTTGGAAATGGTGCTGGAAGGTCAGGAACGTGAACGTGTTCTTGATTACATAACAGAATTTAGAACAGAATTTAAGGCACGACCAGGTTGGGAAAAGGGTTCGCCTAAACGTGCTAACAAGATTACTGAATACGAAGCAAAAGAAAAGAAACAAGGCAAGGCAAATATGCCAGGCCACGTAAGAGCAAGTATTAACTGGAATACACTCAAGCGTATGCATGGAGACAAGTATTCAATGAATATTACAGACGGTGCTAAAGTTATTGTTTGTAAGGTAAAAGACAATCCGATGGGATACACATCAGTTGCATATCCGGTAGACGAACTAAGATTACCGGAATGGTTCAAGGAATTACCATTCGATGATGCAACTATGGAAAATACAGTTATCGATGAAAAACTTGGAAACTTAATTGGAGTTTTGGAATGGGACATCAGTCAAACTCGTAATGATAATAACTTTAACAAATTATTTGATTTTGAGTAAAAAAATGCTTGTGTTTTATACAAAACCTAAATATAATGTAAGTGTATAGGAGAATTCAATGAAAGACATTTTACAAGATATCGTTGGTCACACACAGAACTTAGGATTCCTAACTACTGTGAAGGTTACCGGCGAAGAGGATAAGACTGCAATGTTTTCCATGGCTGATGATAGATCAGTTATCATGGAAGCAGAAACACACAATCCTTATCCAGACATGATTGGTGTGTTTGGTATGCCACAATTACAGAAACTAAAATATCTAATTGATGGTTCAGAATATCAAAAAGAAGCAAAGATTAGCATTACGACAGCAGAAAGAAATGGCGAAACTATTCCTGTGGGAATACATTTTGAAAATGCTGATGGTGATTTCAAGAACGATTATCGTTTTATGAACATGGAAATTATCAATGAAAAGATGAAGACCGTTAAGTTCCGTGGTGTTAACTGGGACGTGGAAGTAGTTCCAACACTTGCAGGAGTGCAACGTTTTAATTTCCAGGCTGGTGCTAACCCAGAACATCCAACATTCCTTGCTAAAACTGAAGATGGTAACTTGAAGTTTATCTTTGGTGATGCATCAACACACGGTGGTGAGTTTGTGTTTGCTACTGATGTGGAAGGTAAATTGGATAGAGGCTGGACTTGGCCAGTTGCGAGCATCCTTGCAATTCTAAAAATTGCTGATGTTAATAATACTAAGATGAGTATTTCAAACGAAGGGGCTATCCAGATTACACTAGACTCTGGTTTGGCGAATTACAAATATATCATTCCAGCACAGGCGGCCTAAATAAAGTTATGAAAAAACCAGTCAATCTAACACCATTACAGAAAGACTACGCAGTGTATTTGCCTGCTATTAGTTCTTTCTTCAGCACTTATATTGCTAAACAACGTAAGGAAGAGTTCGTTCCTAAAGAACGTATTCCGCAGGGTTTTGATCGCGGCATCGAAGGTATGAACTTTTTAAATGAAGAGGAAGGATACTTTACATACAAATATGGATTGTATTCCGCAGGACACGCACAATTAAATCTTGATAAAACAATGGATCAGGATGCAATGGTGCAGACTCGAGATAGAGGCAAGACCATGATACTTGGTGACTCAGGTGGTTATCAGGTTGGTAAGGGTGTTCTTAAGTTTGATTGGCTAAACTTTGAAGGTGCGGCTGCTAACAAGGTTAGAGATGATATTCTTAATTGGCTTGAACTAACAGCAGACTGGTCAATGCTACTTGACGTTCCGACTTGGGCTTGTGATCACATTCACTCACCCAAGACAGGACTAAAGAGTTTTGAGGACTGTTTAGACAAGACTAGATTTAACAATAAGTATTGGTTAGAACGCAGATTGGGTGCTACTAAATTCCTAAACGTATTACAGGGTTCAGACTGGGATACTGCTGAGAAGTGGTATGAAGGTGTTAAAGAATTCTCCGATCCTAAGATATGGAAGGACAAGGCCTGCGAAGGTTGGGCAATGGGTGGTGCTAACATGTGCAAGATGCCTATTACACTACGCAGGTTAATGACAATGAAGTTTGACGGTATGCTGGAAGGCAAGGACTGGATGCACTTCTTGGGCACAGCACAACTTGATTGGTCATGTTATCTTACTTCAATACAAAGACAAGTTCGTAAACACATTAATGAAAACTTTACAATTAGTTTTGACTGTGCAAGTCCGTTTATTGCTACAGCACACGGATTAGTGTATACTAACTCCCAACACACAAATAAACGTTGGTCAGTTATTATGGACAAGGCACCTGATAATAAGATGCTTGCCAAACGTCATGATATTCCTTTTCCATTTGAAAGCGAAATTGGAAGACGCCTTAGCATTGCGGACATATGCCACTATGCACCAGGAATGCTAAACAAAATTGGTAAGGAAGGCAAAACATCGTGGGATAGTTTTGGTTATGCACTAATGATGTCACACAATGTTTATCAACACATTGTTGCGGTTCAACGTGCAAACAACTTAACGGATATTGAACTTGCTAAGGATCGTCCAGACTGGAGACGTTGGAGAAAGGTCAAGGAAGCAGATAAGAGTGATGAATACTCTGAATGGGTTCCGCGTAATATCTTATACTTTGACAAATTTGTAGAAGAATTATTTGAGTGTAAGACTAAAGAAGATGCATTTGCAATGATCAAGGATGCTGACGCATTCTTAAAGGATCTTGAAGGTGCAAGATTGCGTGGTGGTGTTACTAACGAATTTAATAGAATGTTCGTGGAGGTAGACGAAGATGGTGAAGAGAAAACACCTTGGGCCGATGATCGAGAAGATGGAGAATTGGATAAATTGGAGAAAGAACTACAAGGAGGATAATATGGGTGACTATACACAAAGATTAAAATTTTTGAAAGAGACACACCAATACCTAAATAAGAAAATTGATACCATGGAAAAGACAGGAAAATTTGATGATGATCAAATCCATGATATGAAAAAGGAACGCCTCAAACTAAAGGACGAAATCGAAAAAATTGAAAAGGAACATGTTCAATGAAACGAGATTACGAAACTGGTAGTGCTGAAAACGTAAGATTTTTTACAGGTGTAGAAGTTGAAAAAACTCCTGCACACGGAATGCGAACTCTATTCGTTACAGGTTTAAATGATCCAAGCATCATTAGAGATTATGCACAGGATGTTAAACACATCTTCTTTGGTGCCAATCACAGTTTCGATCCTGCTTCACAGAATCACAGTGCGGACTATTATGAGGAATGGGAAAAAATGATTGAACCATTTCTCAAAGATGATTTGTTTTGCAGTTTGGATATTCCAATTAATGCAGCCGAAGAGTTTTTAGAAGGACCATTGGTTGAGTATGATAGATTCATTCCACAGATTAGGGTTCCAATACCTCACATAAAACTTTGGAATTATAACACAATGCTCAAAATTGATGACAAAGGTTTTGAAGCAACCAATCCAGGTGTATGGTGCCACAGCCTACATGACTTGATGGACCGCTCCAAATTTACGGAATGGAATGAATACAAAAACGATAAGATTGTGGATGACAACTAACAGAAAAGGCGCTATACTATGAGTATAACTGAACAAATGCAAAAGGCATATGCAGAAACTGAAAGATTTGAAAAGACAATGAGAACAGCAAAGAGAATGATTTGGGTTACGTTCCGCAAGGAAGGTATCCACAAGTATCCTGCGGCATTGGATGATCCCAATCTTGCAACAGGTGATGAATATGATGTTTCGTTTTTGGGTTATCCCCACAGACACATATTTCATTTCAAAGTCGGCATCACTGTGACACACAACGACAGAGATATCGAATTTATTCAATTCAAAAGATGGTTAGAAAAACTGTATGAGGAGAAGACCCTTGAACTAGATTATAAGAGTTGTGAAATGATGAGTGATGATCTTTACACAAAGATCAACGAAAAATATCCAGGCCGTGAAGTCCATATTGACGTAAGTGAAGATGGAGAGAACGGTGCCCACATTGAGTATGCTAGATAAGAGGATTACAAAATGGCAATTCAATTCAACCGCGAGGCTTATGATCGCATCTTTAACGATCTTGAGCAATTCAAAGACTTTTGTCGATTCAATCTCGACAATCGCGGAAACTTTTTTCCTTTCAATGAAAAGGATCTCTACAACAATAAGAGTTATGTTTGGAGAGCCTTTGCTAATCGTAATAGGAAATTCCAAAAGAAATTTAAAAGGAAACACTAATGAATGTATGGTTAGTTGATCTCGAAGCAGTAGAAACACGTTACACCAAACAGTGGAAAACACAATTTCCTAAACTGCTGAAGGCTCACGGCCATACAGTAAAAGTAGTAAATGGCGGGGACACGCCTCAGGCAACTACGCCTGGGGCTTTCCTCAATTTTGGCGGAACTAATGTTTATAAGTCCAATCAACTTATGCAGATTGCTGATGCATTCTGTAAAGGAGAAGTAAGTGATGGGGATTATTTCCTATATACGGATGCTTGGAACCCGACTGTTATCCAACTTAAATACATGGCTGAACTACTTGGCGTTAAAATCCGAATTGGTGGGTTATGGCATGCTGGTAGTTACGATCCTGCTGATTTTCTTGGACGCCTCATCGGTGATAAACCTTGGGTAAGAAATGCAGAAAGAAGCATGTATGAATGCTTTGATCATAATTTCTTTGCAAGTGAATTCCACATCAATATGTTCTTTGAATCATTTCCAGAACTGGACAAAAGTAAGGTAGTAAGAACAGGTTGGCCATTTGAATACATGGAACAAACATTAACCATGTATAAGGGAATGAAGAAAACGGATACTGTGCTATTTCCGCACAGAATTGCTCCGGAAAAGCAATTACCAATATTCCAAGATTTAAAAGAATCATTACCACAATATAACTTTGTTGTGTGCCAAGAAACACCACTAACAAAGAATGAATACCATAACCTGCTAGGAGAGGCGAAACTTGTGTTTAGTGCGAACTTACAAGAAACGTTGGGCATTAGTTGGTATGAGGGTGCTCTCGTAGGAGCATTACCTATGGTTCCTGATAGATTAAGTTATTCGGAAATGGCTGTAGATGATTTTCTATATCCGAGTGAATGGACCGAGTCTTGGGAAGCATACAAAAAGCACAAAAAGCAAGTAATGGACAAGATTGTTGATTATATGGAAAATTACGAAGACTATCTCGTAAGCCTAAATAAACAGGTAACAAAACTAAATGGAGATTATTTCGGTTGCGGAAATCTACTAAATGTTTTAAAATAACAACAATGGCAATCCACTGCCTTAACATCGGAGAAGTAAATTGAAAAAATACGAAGAAGTAACACGCAGATTAAAGGACGCAAACAAGCGTTACTGGGCCGGCGACAATATTAGTGAATTTATATATGCTGGCGAAAAAGAAACACTAATCGAAGAAGCCGCAGAAAAGTTTGAGGGCGTTTTAGACGCACTCTTAATTGACCGCGACAGTGATCCTAACAGCCAAGGCACTGCAAAACGCCTTGCTAAAATGTATTATAACGAATTAATGCAAGGGCGTTATGACACTATTCCACACGCAACTGCATTTCCTAATGAGGGTGAAGATGCATACAAGGGCATGCTTGTAGTTCGTTCGGAACTTAAATCAGTTTGTTCGCATCATCATCAGCCAGTAACAGGAGTAGCATACATTGGTATTATTCCTAATGGCAAGGTCATTGGACTTTCTAAGTATACACGTATTGCACAATGGTGTGCTAGACGTGGAACACTACAAGAAGAACTTGCAAATGACATTGCACGTGAAATCAAGAAAGCAACGAACTCAAAGAACATTGGTGTATACATTCAGGCAACACACGGATGTTGTGAAAACCGTGGCATCATGGCACACTCTAGTTTAACACAGACAACCGTTCTTGAAGGATCATTCAAAGAAGATGCAGGAACCAAGAAAGAGTTCATGGACAATATTAAATTGCAACAAGAGTTTGCACCAAGATAAGGAGATCAAAAATGCCAATACCAGAAAGAGTAATTGTTCCAGCAGCCAAGGATCCAGGCAAGGGACATTTTTATGTAAGTTTAATTAAAAGCGGCTTGCGACTGATAGGTTGTTTGGTTGCAGTCTATACAGGTTCAATAGTATTACTTGCCCTCGCTCTTGCTGCGGCTGAGATACTGGGCATTGCAGAGGAATTGGTATAATGAATCTTAATAAAGAAAGAGTATATGCAGTTCAACCACAAAAAACTCAGGACGACATCAAAATTCTTACACCCAATGAAGCATTGATGTATAACCTTAGAGGTATCAAATTGCTTGATATGACGGCGTTACACAATCTAACACCGCATAAGGTTAGGTTGTCAAGGAAGACTTGTCCTATGAAAGGAATAGACTATGGGTCCTTATTCGGAAGAAACACAGCAGAAGCGTAGAAATTTACTCAAACTCATTATTGCTGATCCAACCATTTCGGAAGATATGAAAAGAATCTGGAAGCAACACCTAAATAATCTTGCTCTTGATGAAGATGAATATAACAAGAGAGTAAAGGAAATTTATGAAAAAATTCATCGCTGGAACCGTCCTCTCTGAGGATCTAATGGTGCAGGAACAGATTGATGGTTCCTGGCAACACATGGTGGGAGTAATCATGCTCAACCAAACTGATCGGATTCAGGTAAAAAGAGTCCTTCCAAATTTTCTTTCAAAATGGAATACTCCACGAAAGTTTCTCAAAAGCACCACGGAAGAAGTAATAGAAGTTATAAGAGAATTGGGTTTCTACAATAGGCGTGAAAAAGCACTAAGAAACATGTCGAAAGATTACTTGACATGGGACGGAAATGATGCTACAATACTGTATGGAATTGGAAAATATGGTAGTGACAGTTACGAAATATTTTTCAAACAAAATTATAGCGTTCAACCTACAGATAAGGAATTGAAACGCTATCTAAAAGAAAGAGGTTTAGATGCTGTTGAAACTGCTTGAAAAATTAGATCGTAAGAGAATTATTTACGATCGAGACGGAAAAGTTCCATACCTTATCCGTTATTATCTATTTTTAAAGGATAGAAAGAACTTTCCATTTAATATTACACTGCATAAAGTTTTAGTAGGTGACGAACCTACACTACATGATCATCCATGGGGATATGCCACATTAATTCTCAAGGGAGGATACTGGGAACATATTCCACTACGAAACGAAACAACAGGCGGTGTTGTAGGCAGCACAAGAGTATGGCGAGGTCCTGGACATTTCCGAATTAGAAAACCAGACGACCTACATTGGTTAGAACTTGAAAAGGACTCAGAAGGTAATGAAATTCCTTGTTGGAGTTTGTTCTTTATGGGACGCAAGAAAAAAGAATGGGGGTTCCTTCCTTTCATTAATAAGGGCGGAATAGAAGAACGTGGATATAAATGGATACACAATGAGGATTATCTAAGTGGAAACTACTAAAAATGAAATAAACACGCCCGAAGGTCGTGACTGGTTATTAGGACTTTTAAGAAAAGGTGAGGCAGTCGTTACCTTTACCAAGAAGAACGGTGAGGAAAGAAAGATGACTTCAACTCTTAACTTTGATTTGATTCCTAAGGAGTTTCATCCCAAGACTCAGGTAACAGAGGATAAGAAAGAAGATAAAGAACCAACATCAATAGCAGTGTATGATTTAAATGCCAAGGGTTGGCGCAGTTTCCTCTGGGCAAATGTTAAACAAGTTGAATTTAGTCTGGAGAAACAAAATGGTTAAAAAAGTTTACTACTCATGGCAAGACGTGGAAAAAATGTGTGTAAATATAGTCACACAAATGTATAAAGATAATTGGCGTCCAGACTACATTGTGGGCATTACACGAGGCGGTAATGTTCCTGCAACAATCATTTCAAACATGACAGGTATTCGCTGTGAAGCACTAAAGGTAAGTTTGCGTGATGATAATAGTGAGTGTGAAATAAATGCATGGATGAGCGAAGATGCCTATGGGTATGATAGCGATGAAGAACTTGCTCCAGAGATGGGTTTCTTTAAAACTAGCGAAAAGAATACAAAAAAGATTTTAATCATCGATGACATTAACGATACAGGTGCAACATTTAATTGGATTAAGAAGGATTGGCAGAGCAGTTGCTTGCCAGACTCTCCTGTATGGAAGACTGTTTGGGGAGACAATGTCCGCTTTGCGGTATTAACTGAAAATTTATCAAGCGAGTTTGGCGATGTATCCTATCACGCTACTGAAGTTAACAAGGCCGAGGAAGACTGTTGGTTAGTTTATCCTTGGGAAAATGTAGGAGAATACTAATGGCATTTGAATGGAATAAAATGTATAAATGGGAGGAGAATTACGAACGCAGTATTGATGATGACATTGTCGAATATGTTTGTGAGCAATATGGTGTTGAAGAAGTTTCCGAATTAACAGAAGAACAAATTAATGAAATCCGTGCATACCATGATGAGTTCGTAAGCGAATACAGCGTAATGAGCGGTGGATTCTTTCGTTTATACAATCGCTGGGAGGATGAACATGAGCAAGACTGAACACGATAAAACCTGCATACTTCATTGCACAGATAACGACAAGGTAATTGATGCTGATGTGGATAGATTCGAAAAGGGAAAGTTCTTAGAAGTTTTCTTCTTACAAAATCAAATGAAAATGATATGGAATGGGCGAGTGTATGTGGGTAACAAAATGGGATACGAGTTTACCACACAAGGGCCAAAGGAATATCAAATTAACAAGGGTAGGGGGTTTTAATGACCGTAACAGTAAAGTATAACAGGGAAGACTGGGAATCAGTTGCTACATGCATCAAGACTGAACAGATTCCTGCGGCAGATGTTGTTGCAATTTTTAATGATAATCCAGAATTTGCAGACTGGTATAAGGAAAACTACTTAAAAGATGACTGATGTAACCTTATTTGAATTATTTAAAATTCCTGTTTTTTCCATCAAGGTTTCTGATGGTGAAAAGATGAATGATAAATTAATTCCTCTATTTAAGGATTTACAGAAAAAGGACATTAATCCATATCCATATACAATCGGTGGATATACCAATTACGGTTCGCAAACAAACATACTCGTGGACCTGCCAGAATGTGGACCATTAAAAAAGGAAGTGTTAGATTTTTCAGAACACATTTCTAAAGAATTAAGTATTTTTGGACAACCCTACATCGAAAACAGTTGGTTTTCCATAAACAATAAATATTCATACCACGAATCACACAAGCATTTACCAAGCGTGTGGAGTGGTGTGTATTATGTAAAAGCAAATGAAGATGATGCAAAAATAACATTTGAACACAAAGAAAAACAAAATAGTTCTTGGCCTTTTTATACTGATCATAAGCATGACTACACAACTAATGCTTTTAGCATAAAACCAATTAGTGGAAACTTATTATTTTTTCCTTCCTATCTTTCTCATAGGGTGGAACAACAGTGTATCGATCAAGAAAGAATTACAATTAGTTTTAACATAGGAATGAAACAACAATGATGACAAAAGAAGAAGCGCACGATATTATAAGTGACTTAAATGAGCAGGCACATTCAATGGCTTGGGATAGTTGGGTAGAAGCCGACGAACTCGGAGAGAGTGACGACGAAGAGGATTGGGGTCGAGCAGAAGAAATGCGTGAAGAAGCATCCTACGAACAGGCAGGATACTTTAGAGCAGACTTTAACAATCTACCACAAGATCAACAGGATGCTATTTGGAAGTATGCAAAGGATGATGAGGACTTTGCTGAAGATTTTAAAGCATGGTATGGACCTGAAGAATTCGAAGAACACATCGAAGAGGTTGAAGCAGAACATTGATAGGAAAAACTTTCACCTGGGTTGACTTGTGGACATTTGCCGTAGTTATGAGTGTGGTAGCCGTTTTTCTATTTCGAAAGATAGTAGAAGATATTGTTGCCGCAGATGTGATAGATGCTCTCATTGATAATGGATACTTAAAAAGCAAGAAAAATTCACAAGGTGAAATAGAACTTATTAAAATACATGAGGAAGACAATGATTGATACCCTAGCAAAAGCACAAGAAGAAGGTAGAGCACCTTGGACAGAA
>Ga0255768_10001612_pt1 | contig 23110 bp, 20 predicted proteins | sample 071ome_33_FD_179983 | JGI IMG/M metagenome (GOLD analysis project Ga0255768, IMG submission 179983) | Coastal salt marsh microbial communities from the Groves Creek Marsh, Skidaway Island, Georgia - 071412AT metaG (version 2) | ecosystem: Environmental > Aquatic > Marine > Intertidal zone >...
CGTAGGCTCCTTGATCTTCCAATACTTGTTGCATTAGGAAGGCACTGGCACCACCACGAACATCTTCGTCAAGCACTACCAAGGCATTGGTCTTACGAACACTTGCAGCCACTTCATGCTCTAAATCAAAAGGAATAAGAGACTGTGCGTCAATGAGTTCAACGCTTATACCTAAAGTTGCTAATTCATCGCAAGCCGCCTGTGCTAGGACACAGTTACTACCGTAGGTCAATAGGGTTAGATCTGAACCTTCTTGCAATACCTCGACCGCTCCAATAGGTGTAGTATAATCCCCTAAATTTTTGGGCAATGATTCCTTTCTTCGGTAGCCATTCAAGCATTCTACCACAAGGGCAGGTGTCTCGAGCTCCATCAATTTGTTGTAGAAACCAGCGGCTTGTACCATGTTGCGAGGTACTAACACATACATTCCCTTAACAGAGTTGATGATCGTACCCATAGGAGAGCCCGAATGCCAAATACCTTCGAGTCTGTGACCGCGTGTTCTCACAGTAGTAGGAGCCATTTGTCCGCCTACCGTTCTATAATGTACAGTAGCCAAATCGTCAGACATGATCTGAAGGGCGTACAATAAATAATCCAGGTACTGAATCTCGGCAATGGGGCGTAAACCTCTCATGGCCAATCCTATTCCTTGACCCATGATGGTGGCTTCACGAATACCGGCATCAGAAACACGGGTCTCTCCGTATTTCGCCTGCATACCCTCTAACCCCTGGTTTACATCTCCAATCTTCCCCGAATCTTCGCCAAAGACCATGGCCTGAGGATGTTTTGCGAATAGAGCATCAAAATTATCTCTAATCACTATACGTGCATCTACCTGCTCGGCATTCTCTAGAAGAGGCGCTACAAATTCTAGGAGCTTTTCCTCATCGTTTGGATTGTATAGATGTGAACTATAACGACGTTCTTGTTCCGCTGTTGCTGAAGATAACCAAGCCTTTAGTGGGGCAGTATCAATAGCAGCATCGCCGTTCACCATACGTACAGCCTTGCGCACAGCACGTATGGACATGGCCACATCGAGGTCTTGCTGGGCTTCTAATTCCTGAATGATATTAGTAGTGAAAATACCTTTCTCACCTTTTTGCTGAATGCCTTTCAATAGAGATAAGGCTTCATTACGAAGTTGTTTTGGTAGGCTTTGGAAAATGTTCCAAGCTTCTTTTTTTCCTTCTCTCGAAGCTTTTTTTGCCTCTTGGGTTACTGCGTCTAATTCTTCCTGAGTCGCAATGCCGCGATCCACGATCCATTGTCCAAATTTTAGGATACAATCGTGGTCTTTTTCCCATAGCAATCGCTCAGGAGATTTATAGCGCTCATGCGATCCAGAAGTACTGTGGCCTTGCGGTTGCGTCATGCCTTTAACGTGAATCATCACTGGGACATGCTCCTCTCGTGCAACTTTAGAAGCGCGCAAGAAGGTCTTTATCAGCTCTGGGTAATCCCAGGCCTCTACGATAAATATGTCGTATCCTTTTCCTTGTTCGTCGCGTTGAAATCCTTTCAGAATGGCGCTGATATCTTCTTTAGTAGTCTGGTATTCAGCTCCTACGGAAATACCGTACTCATCATCCCAAACGGAAATGACCATAGGGACCTGCAGTACACCTGCAGCATTGATGGTTTCAAAAAACAATCCTTCAGAAGTAGAGGCATTACCTATGGTTCCCCAAGCAACCTCGTTTCCGTTGTTTGAGAACTTTTCAGAGCCTTCAAAAGAAACTTCCTTATATACTTTAGAGGCTTGCGCTAGACCAAGCAGTCTAGGCATTTGCCCCGCTGTAGGACTGATATCGGAAGAGCTATTGTATTGCTTAGTAAGATCGACCCACTGGCCATTTTCATCCAATGAACGTGTGGCAAAATGACCATTCATTTGTCTACCACCGGCCATAGGCTCAACCTTGGTATCGGTTACTGCATATAGCGAAGTGAAGAAAGACGTAGCGTCCATTTCTCCCAATGCCATCATGAAGGTTTGATCGCGGTAATATCCGGAACGGAAATCACCTTTTTGGAATGCTTTTGCCCAAGCAATTTGGGCCAATTCCTTCCCGGCACCAAAAATGCCAAACTTTGCCTTACCGGTGAGTACTTCACGTCGCCCCATCAAGGAACATTCTCTCGACATCACCGCAATGCGGTAGTCTTCAAGCACTTCCGTCTTGTACTCCTGGTAGCTTATTTCTTTGGTGTGTTTCTCTGTCATGTGATAGGGTTGACATTAGTCCCTACAAATATACGACAGAAAGGTCCCTACATGATTCGCTTGAAGACGAAGAGTACGAACAGGGTAATCACAATTAACAACAAGACTTGAATTCCTCCACCGCTATAATGAACTTTGTGAAGTTTGAGGTCTTTTCTGTAGCTGTAAGTGAGGTAGGATAGAAAGGCCACGGCAAATATTCCCGCAAAAATCCAGTGTCCTGTCGTAATGTTTTCCATATTGTAAATTTACATCTCATTCAATCATTTAAAGGTACTCATGAAGAAACAATTGGACCATGTCGAAAAATTCCATGATACGTTTGGAATTACCAACAAATATCAACCTGAAGCACGTGTAGGCGAGGACACTATTGCCCTACGCCACAGATTAATGGCTGAGGAAAATGAAGAGTATTTGGAAGCGGCATTGGCCGGTGATTCCGTGGAAGTCGCAGATGCTTTAGGGGATATGATGTACATTCTCTGTGGCACCATTTTAAGCCACGGCATGCAACACATCATTGAAGAGATCTTCGAAGAGATTCAAGCGAGCAACATGAGTAAACTAGGTGCGGACGGTAAACCGATCTATAGAGAGGATGGAAAGGTGATGAAGGGGCCAAGTTATTTCAAACCTAATATTGGCGCTATCTTAGAAAAGCACCTTAAGGCCTAAGGTTCGCCTTTTCGGGACGTAATTCAAAGTTTGGCTTGCAGCCTTCCAACCACTGTGCCCCACCATCATCTATGGGCCTATAGGTAGCTTGAACATCTTTGGCCATTCTAATACGACTGACCGTGCCTTCTTCAAAATTGAGTTGAATCCATGAACAAGTGCTGTTGTTCAACCCAACGGCCTTGCCACCATTTACGTTGTGCAAGAAATTCTGTGCATTTCCGTCTAGTCTAATGGTTTTAAGTTGGCCGTCTAAAAAGTTCCCGCAAAGGTATTTCCCAGTGGTTTGGTCAAAAAATATAGAATCATCCGTTTGGCTTGCAATACGAACCATGCCTACCATGAATAAGCTATCAAGGCGCTCTTCTTGGAGTGTTAAGGCCGCAGAATCTGAAGCGAACTGGTTCTTGTCACTCCAGAGTGTAGGAGAGGGGTATAGGGCCAATTCTTCCTTGCCCTCGTTGTAATTAAAATTAGGGCTTATCCCCTGAAAATCAGAACTAAAGAATTCTGTGTTATTCCTCAACACAACGTTTTTATACCCCAAGGAATCTTCTCGGATGTGTAATGTGTCGCCTTTGGAATACAGAGTGTCCCCATCCATTTCTTGACGATAATACACAGGGAAATATGCATCTACGAAAACAGGTGATTTAACATATTCAATGTATTGGCCTTCCAAAACAAAGCCTTGGGTTGTATCGGCGACGAGACCTTGACCTTGTAGTTCTCCACTATTTGCTTTGAGATTGTAAGTGAGGTTCGAGGCTTTAATGAATTGGCTAGGAGAAATCATCGAGGCGCCTCCTTCAAGACGTAAGAGCGTTTGATCTGCTTCATAAGTGCCTTGTTGACAATACAATGTAGTGCTGTCCCGGACCATAGTAGTGGGCCCAGCAAAATCGTACACATTCCGCTTTGGATAATATAACAAGGTATCTGTATTCATCAAGAATGAAGAATCAACGGCCACTACATCACCGCGCAGTTTCACCAGGTCTACGTCCGTGTTGTAGCTTCCAACATCAGAGGTTAATCTGAGGGTTTTTCTATCTAGTGTAGACCTCGTCAAATAGTACGCTGTTGCATTGTTCCGGTCGTAGCGGAGTACCGTAGTTGCTAATCTTGAAGAAGGGGTTGTAAGTACCACATCCTTTTTGATGGTAAAAACACGCTCATCTCCAGAATAGTAGAGCTCCTTACCGTTGATGCGCACAGTATCGGATTGAATAATTCGAACATTGCCGTAGGCTTCAAATGTATTCTCCGGTTGTCGTAGTACCGCAGAATCACAGTACATGTAGGCAACATCTTGTTTTAGGCCTACATTTCCTCTTAGATAATAGGTACGCGTATTGGACTTACCCTTGGTGATATCGGTAATATCACTGCTGAGGATTTGAATTTTCGTTTGTCCCCAGCCGATGGACACGGTGGAGAAAAAAAGGGCCACACAAAGTTGTATGGCCTTTCTCATTACTTTCTAAGGATGGTTTGAGCGCGGTCTGGACCCACACTAACTAAGGTAATAGGAACACCTACTTCCTTTTCAATGAAGGCGATGTACGACTTGAACGTTTCAGGGAACTCATCCTCGCTGGTCATTTGCATCAAATCCTCATCCCAGCCTGGAACTTCTGTGAAAATTGGCTCAATCAAATCATCCTGAAGCTTGTAGGGGAGGTGATCAATGACCTCACCGTTGTACTTGTAGGCGGTACAAATCTTCAAGTTGCCAATTCCCGATAACACATCTGCTTTCATCATCATCAACTCTGTAACGCCATTAATGTTGATAGCGTATTTCAAAGCAGGTAAATCTAACCAACCACAACGACGCGGACGACCGGTGGTAGCACCAAACTCACGACCGTTTGCTTGGATAGTCTCGCCTGTAGTATCGAATAATTCGGTAGGGAATGGTCCACTTCCTACGCGAGTACAGTATGCCTTGAAAATCCCATATACGTTTTTGATCGTATTCGGAGCAATACCCATACCCGTACAAGCACCCGCACATGTAGTGTTGGATGAGGTTACGAATGGGTAGCTACCAAAATCAATGTCCAACAGCGTGCCTTGTGCACCTTCGGCCAAGATGGTTTTTCCAGCGGCCAAGTTGGTGTGGAAATAAGGCTCACTATCAATGATATCCAATGAACGCAAGTATTCAATAGCGGCTAACCAAGTAGGTTCTAGTTCATCGAGGTTATATTCAAAACCAGCGTAACCACTGAGTAATTGCTTGTGTTTAGTGACCAATTGGTCGTAGAGCTCTTGGAAGTTATCTAGTTGGATATCACCCACGCGCAGGCCATTTCTACCAGTTTTGTCCATGTAAGTAGGGCCAATTCCCTTCAAAGTAGAACCAATCTTCTTTTTTCCTTTGGCACTTTCGCTGGCCGCATCCAATAATCTGTGCGTAGGCAAAATCAAATGTGCTTTACGAGAAATTTTCAAACGCTTCAATACATCTGGCTCTTGGGCAATGAGTTTATCCAGCTCGCCCTTGAAGATCACTGGATCGATTACTACTCCATTACCTACCACATTCATTACATCGTGGTGGAAAACACCAGAGGGTATAGTGTGGAGAACGTGCTTCTTACCTTCAAACTCCAATGTATGCCCAGCGTTTGGGCCTCCTTGGAATCGTGCGATGATGTCGTACTCTTTGGTTAGTACATCAACAATTTTACCCTTGCCTTCATCACCCCATTGGAGTCCTAGCAGCACATCTACAGCCATATTTAGTTGTTGTTAGAAGGTTTGCGCTTAGCGTAGAAGTACAAGCTATGGCTTTCCACATCTACACCGAACAAATCTTCAATCGTTTGTTTAATGTTTTGAATCCTTGGATCACAGAATTCGAATACCTCACCGGTATCCGTTAGAATCACATGATCGTGTTGTTTGTTGAAATATGATTTCTCGTAAAAGCTCTGGTTCTGTCCGAACTGATGTTTACGAACCAAGCCACAAGTGATCAATAATTCGATGGTATTGTACAAGGTTGCACGCGAAACGCGGTAATTCTTGTTTTTCATATTGAGATACAAGGTTTCCACATCGAAATGATCTTCGTTTTCGTAGACCTCTTTCAATATCGCAAAGCGCTCTGGAGTCTTTCTTTGGTTGTTTTCTTCCAAGTATCGACCGAACACTTCTTTAACCTTCTCGTATGCCTCTTTTGTACCCATGAGAATTAAAGCGCTAAAATACGTTGAATCAGCCGAATTTACCTACCCTAGAGACAGTACTAATGCCCTCTAATTGTTTAATATTCGTGATTGTATCCGTCAAGGCCACTTTATCCGCGACTTCTATGGTTACTTGCCCTGTGAATAACCCATCATCAACGGCGAAAGAAATAGCTTTAATATTCAAACTAAGCTCGCTCGAAATAACTTTGGTAACGTCATTTACCAACCCTATTCGATCCATTCCTTCGATGAGAAGGTTGATGGTCGCGAACGTTCCTTTTTTATCAACCCACTTCGCTTTAAGTGTTCTATTCGCAAAACGACTTTGCAATAACACCGCATTAGGGCAATCGTCCCTATGAACCTTTAATCCTTCAGCAGTGGTCACAAAACCAAATACACGATCACCCGGTATAGGATTACAGCATTTAGCCAAAGTATATTCCATCTCGTGCTCATCGGTACCAAAAACGAGCATCAAGTCCTTTTTAGCCTCCTTCGAAAGAGGCTTTTGCTTGGCGTAAGAACTCTTTACTATTCTTCGCTTGAAGTAATTGACCAAACCGGCCGTTTCCCTCGCATATTCACGAAGCTTTTTATTATCGATGACGCCCAATCCAACTTTGTAAAATAGTTCGTCTGGATTCTTCAATCCGAAATAATTGACGAGCTTCTGAATATTACTGTGGGTAGACTTGAGCTTGAGCACTTTTAGTTTACGCTCTAAGGTTATTTGTCCTTGGCCCGTGATCAATTGCTTCTCTTTCTTTAGACTCTGGCGTATGCGCTGCTTAGCCTTGCCCGTTTTTACAAAGCTTAGCCAATCTTCCTTTGGCTCTTGCTTCATGGATGTTAAAACCTCAATCTGATCGCCAGATTTTAACGGAGAGCTTAGGGGAACCAATTTTCCATTGACCTTCGTCCCCAAACAGTGCGCACCAACCTCACTATGTACATCAAAGGCAAAATCTAAGGCTGTAGCCCCCTTAGGCAAGGTGACCATCTCTCCACGAGGGGTAAAGACAAAGATTTCGGAAGAGAATAGGTTCATCTTAAAACTATCAATGAAGTCTTCGCTATCATTATCAGGATTATCCAAGAACTCACGAATCCTGCGCAGCCATGAATCCAACTGATTGCTGCCCGAACTATCTTCCTTGTACTTCCAGTGCGCGGCAAAACCGTTCTCAGCGATATCATCCATACGTTTAGTACGAATTTGAACCTCCACCCAGTGGCCCTCCGGGCCCATAACAGTGGAGTGTATGCTTTCATACCCATTGCTCTTTGGAGAGGAAATCCAATCTCTCAATCGGTTTGGATTTGGGCTATAGTTCTCGGTGACTACAGAATATGCCTTCCAACAATCGGATTTTTCATTCGCCAATGTTGAATCTAAAATGATTCTAATGGCGTATTTGTCATATACTTCATCGAAGGAAACCTGCTGATTCCTCATCTTACGACGAATGGAAAAAATACTCTTGGTGCGCTTTTTTACCTCAAATTTCAAGCCCGCCTTTTTCAATTCTCCACTAACGGTACGAGTAAACTTATTCAAATACTCGAAATCTCGGTTGACCAACTCTTCCATCTTATTGGAGAGATCCTCAAACATCTCAGGCTCTGTATACTTTAAGCTGATATCTTCTAATTCCGTTTTAATGCGAAATAGCCCTAAGCGATGGGCGAGGGGGGCGTAAATGAAAAGTGTTTCCGAGGCAATCTTCAGCTGCTTGTGAGCAGGCATACCTTGCATCGTACGCATGTTGTGCAAACGATCTGCGAGTTTTATAAGAATTACACGAACATCATCGGAGATGGTCAACAGCATCTTTCGGTAATTCTCTAACTGCATGCTGCTTTCCATGCTGACCACACCGGAAATCTTCGTTAAACCGTCGATTAATCGAGCAATGTTCGGATTGAACATGTTCTCAATATCCTCTAGGGTGTAATCTGAATCTTCGACCACATCATGCATTAGCGCTGTCGCTATACTAGTGGGGCCAAGACCTATTTCTGTAGCGACAATCTGTGCGACCGCGATAGGGTGAGTGATATAGGGTTCGCCTGATTTTCGATGCACCCCTTTGTGTGCATCTTTGGCCAATTGAAACGCACGAGTAATGAGCTGGTTGTCCGCATCCTCAGTCTTGTACTCAATACTGTTGAGCAAATCCTGAAAGGCGCCTTCCACCAAATTATAGTCTCTGTCCTCGTTTGCGGTCATCTCTTAATAGATTAAAAATATTGCTGGCCGTTTATGCAAAACAATGCGCTCACTTTTCCATTGCGCAATGGTCTTAGTGGCAATAAACTCAGTATCTAAGGTAATATCTACAGCGATACAAAGCTTGGTCTCAGGATGTAAAGTTGCGGCCAATTCTTCCAGCAGTTTGTTATTTCGATATGGCGTCTCCATGAAAATCTGAGTGATACCATCTCTACAATCCTTGATCATAGCCTGGAATACACGTTTTCTAATAGGCTTATCAAATGGTAAATAACCTCTAAAGTTGAATTGCTGTCCATTGAAACCACTGGCCATCAGTGCCAAAAGGATAGAGGAGGGACCAACCATAGGAACCACTCGCAAACCCTTTCTATGGGCAATGCTGACAACTTCTGAACCAGGATCCGCTACACAGGGTACCCCCGCTTCAGAGATAATACCGACATCCTCACCTAGTTCTACAGGTTTCAAAAACAAGGGAAGATCTAGAGGATCTGTTTGCTTATCGATAATCTCGAACCTAAGCTCTTGTTGGTTTTTATCTGGATGTATGCTTTTGATGAACGCTCGTGCTGTACGTTCATTTTCAACGATGAAATACGTCAACCTACCCAACAATTGTTGAACCTCGAAGGGTAAAACCTTATCGCCAGATGTTGGACCCAAAGTGTTGGGAATTAAATATATAGCTCCTTTCATGAGTTCTTCTCTAAAAAGGCATTAATAGCCCCATCCAACATTTCAAACACGTGAGCAAATCCACTCTGACCTCCAGTGTAGGGGTCGGGTACTTGAATATTTTTACAAGGTTCTACCTCATTCATAATCAACCTAACCTTGCTTTTCAAACCTTCTTCTGGGGCCATATTACACAAGTTCGTATAGTTAGAAGAATCCATGGCGAATAGAATGTCGAAGTGGTAGAAATCTTGCTCACGCACAGGACGGGAACGTTGATGGTCGATGCTGATGTTTTTCTTTTTGGCTTCGAGAATTGATCTGGTGTCGGGTCGCTCTCCTTCATGCCAACCTGAAGTGCCCGCTGAATCTACGCTCCAGCCTTCTGGAAGTTTAGATTCTAATATGCCATGGGCGAGGGGTGAACGACATATATTCCCAAGACAAACCATTAGTATTTTCATAATAAAAAAGAGTCAGTACCCGAAGATACTGACTCTAAATAGCATTCGCTCGTATTTGATTACGATAAAGTCAATCGTTTTTGCAGTTCCTCAACGTAAGTTCTGAAACGCTTGTCTGTTTCTCGTAGGTTATTCACTGTTCTACACGCGTGAAGTACGGTGGCATGATCCTTATTGCCACATTGCTGGCCAATGGAGGCCAAGCTATTCTTTGTCAATTGCTTAGAGAAATACATTGACAACTGACGAGCTTGTACAATTTCACGTTTACGGGTTTTACTCTTGAGTAGTTCTAGTGGCATATCAAAGTAATCGCATACTACCTTTTGAATGAAATCAATAGAAATCTCTCTAGTAGTGCTCTTCACGAATTTATCTACCATAGACTTCACAAGTTCCATGGTGATTTGCTTCTTGTTCAGGCTGCTCTGTGCTAGAATAGAAATCAATGCACCTTCTAACTCGCGGATGTTTGAATTAATCGCGTAGGCGATATATTCAATTATTTCTTGATCTATCTCAATACCGTCGTTGTAGAGTTTCTTTACTAGAATGGCTACACGCGTCTCAAGATCTGGCTTTTGTAAATCTGCACTCAAGCCCCATTTGAAGCGGCTTAACAAGCGCTGCTCCATACCTTGAAGCTCAACAGGTGCTCTATCAGAAGTCAAGATGATTTGATTGCCGTTCTGGTGCAAGTGATTGAAAATCTCAAAGAATACATCTTGAGTTTTCTCCTTTCCAGAGAAACTCTGAACATCGTCAATGATCAAGACATCTATCATTTGGTAGAAGTGTACAAAATCATTCTTGGTGTTGTTTCTAATGCTATCAATGAATTGCTGAGTGAACTTCTCAGCACTTACGTACAATACTGTCTTCTCCGGATAATTGTCCTTGATCTCAACACCTATAGCATGTGCAAGGTGGGTCTTGCCTAAACCAACGCCACCGTATAACATTAATGGATTGAAAGAGGTGCCTCCCGGATTCTTGGATACTGCGAAACCAGCACTACGCGCCAAACGGTTGCAATCGCCTTCGATGAAATTATCGAAGTTATAGCTTGGATTGAGTTGACTATCAATATTTAATTTCTGAAGTCCAGGAATCACGAAAGGATTCTTAATACCCTTGTCATTGCCAATCTTCATTGGCATATTCACAGATTGAGGGTTAAGCTTTTTGCGGCCTGCACTAGGCAATTTCATAGTAGGAGGAGTAGCATTATCGTATGCATTCTCCAATACTATGCTGTATACCAATTTTGCATTTTCGCCCATGCACTTGGTAATGGCTGATTTAAGCAGCTGAATGTAGTTTTCCTCCAGGTATTCATAGAAGAACTTAGAGGGAACCTGAACAGTTAATACGTTCCCTTGAATCTTGAGTGGTTTGATCGGCTCAAACCAAGTTGCAAAACATTGTTCATCTACGTTATCCTTAATGAATTGAAGGGTATCTTTCCAAACAGCGTTAACGCTTTTATCCATGGTCAAAAATCTCTTATCGGAGGCTGTTCATTCCTCCGTTAGTCATTGATTAAACAAAAATCTATGTGGGCGGCAAAAATGGCGGTGAGTGAGTCCTCCATGACTTGCATTACAAATGTGTTTATAAATTCCCTTTTAAAAAAATTTTTAGAGGGTTGTGTTAATAAAAAGTTTTTGCTAAGGGGGTCGTTATATCACTGTTAATCAGTCATTTAAATAATTGGCCAAAAATATTAGGTATAAATTACTGCTACTTAGCCCTATTGTGCATAAATAGTACGCTCAGGGCATTTTCTACTACCTAAAAGCCATTTTAAAAAGGGTTACTTTGGACCTTAGAATGGAACTAAATATTTCAAATATTACAGAATTTCGCCCGAGATATTCGGAGACGGATCAAATGGGTGTCGTGTACTACGGAAACTACGCTTCTTATTTTGAAGTTGGGAGGGTAGAATTGCTCCGTCAAATAGGTATGACTTACGCACAAATGGAAGAGACTGGAACAATGCTTCCTGTTGTACATATGAGTATCGATTTTAAGCGTGGTGCGAGGTACGACGAGCAAATCTTTTTGGAAACCAAATTGATCGAGCTCCCTACGAGGAAGATATCATTTTACCACCACCTTAGAGACGGGTCAGGTAATACGCTGGTTATCGGTAAGGTAGTTCTTGTTTTTTGTGATACAAATACCTTCAAGCCTAAGAGTTGTCCTTCAGATTTAGAGGCCCTGCTTAAGGCACTTTAAAGGTCAACACCTCTCCCGAATCAAGCGTTACAACAATCATAAACACTTGATTATCATGGATTAGCAATGGTTCCGATGTACTTGATGTACGTAAAAGTTGACCTGTAGTATTGAAAAAGCTCACACTCATGTCACTAGCAGTTATAGGTTTCAACAACCACCCATCTTCTGTGTAGTATAATTGGCATCTCTTTGATTCCGCGAGTTCGTTTATATCGTTTTGATTAAGGATATTTTTCGGCGCCCCAAAGCTCTGTTGAATCTGTGATTGATAAGATCCCCCGGTAATTAAAGAATCAGCAAAAAGAATGTTTTGAGCAATTTTTCTCAATCCTTGGTTCGGCATTAACATGTGTACCGCTTCCAAAATGATTTGATCAGCTACCGCGGGTTGAACCCCTGCAGCACTGGAAAACTCAAGCATTGCACTAGCCATTAAATCTGTGTGTTGATAGATATTAGAAAAGAATAATGTGTTGTAATTCTTGGATCCATCATAACTGATGGAGCGTCCGTTCCAAAACGTATTGTTCCCGTCCCAATCAAATACTCGAGTACTAGTTATGCCTAATCTGCGACCATAGCGTTCCGCGAAGTAATCCCCGAATGCCTCATCAAACGTGCGTCTTTCAGTACCTGAGTTTGTGTTGGGCGCTGCACCATGAGATATGGCATGACTCAACTCATGAATGATCACATCAGCATCTTCTGCATCATCGACACCACCTTCACCAAAATACAGGCGGGGAGGGTTGTACCCAAAGTTGAACATACTTTGGTCCTGACCATTTAGCGCTTGTGGATCCACATGAATGGCGTAGTTCAACACACTATCATATCCCAAGCTATCTAAGTATTGGTTCCAGAGCGTAATGTGGTAAACGACCATCACTTGCTCAAAGGCATCATCTGAACGACTTGCCATCCATTGTGATGCATTGGTACTTGGGGCAATGTATGGGGCATCAAAATCAACCACTTTGAGGTATTGATTCTCTAGTATGGCGCCACCTGCGCTGGTATTGACTGTGATACTATCTATGATGGCCAAGGAATCTAAAACGCTTCCATTTCCATCGTTCATGTCTACATAGCTACCACCATAACTATATCCGAACGGGGTTAGGGGATCTGGATTAAATACTCGAACGGCAACAGTAGTATCAAGGGCATGTGCGGTGAGATCACGTCGTTCTAGTATGTTTCCATTCTCAGAAATGACCAACTCGTGTTGTGATCCCGAAAGAACGGTATCTACTTCAACAGACTTCCAAATATTATCGGCATATAACAATGCGGGGCCTTGGGGGGAAGCGGGTAATTGGCCCAACATTTCAATAGAAATGCTTCTCCATGACCTCAACTTTTTACCAGTGAAGGATCTTGCCTCCAAATATTGCCCGTCAATAATCGCCAAACCTTTGTATTCTATGGCATATCGCTCATAGGTAGCGAATGGCGTCTTTTTCGTGAAGGTATGACGGTATTCTACGCCTGGGCGATTTTGCGCGAAAGTGGCGCTACAGATCAGCGCGAACAGTAAGGAGGTGATTGGCTTCAAGTTGACCTTTGATTTCTTCGAAATTACTTCTTATTACCGAGATATGGTAGGTCAACGTTGCCTCTTGATTGCGCTCGATTATTTCGACTGCAGGGGATTGACAGATGCGCTCCACGAAGGAGATTTGATCATAGCCAAACCCAATGCTCATGGGCCAAGTCAGTTTGGATTCCAATATAGGCGCGCTATCAATAACGGCCCGAGTAGCATCGCCATAGGCAGAAATCAAGCCGGAAACACCAAGTTTTGTACCTCCGAAATACCGAACCACGACCACTGCTACATTGTACAATTCAGCGGACAATAGCGCTCTGAGTATGGGTGCACCGGCGGTATTAGAGGGCTCACCATCGTCTGAAGAACGTTCCAACAGACCGTCTGGGTCAATCCTATAGGCCCAGCAATGATGATTTGCCTTGGGCTCTTGTTCTTTGATGAGAGCCAATTGGTTGAAAAAGCTCTCCGTTGATTGCACCGGAAGCATATAAGCCTTGAATACACTGCCTTTCTCTTTGATATCCGCAACACAAGGCGCTGTTATGGTGCGAAAACTATCCAACGCTTTTGTTGTATTGGTCCAAACCTAACATTGTGGTGGAATTCAGAGGTATCGAAATGGCCGGTATGCCTTGGACTAAGAATTCAGAACTAACGTATTCATGGAATTCATCGACTAGATTCGCACTAACGAAGGAAGATTGCAGGGTAGGACCGCCTTCGACCAATATGCTATACACCCCGTGTTCGAGGAGTTTAGACAGCCAATGGTCCACATCTCTCGGATCCGCTTGAATGCAATCAAATCCTGGGATTACTTCTTTAGTTACGATCAATGGGGAAATATCTAATGCCGATAATTCCTTGGGGCCAATTTGTAAAGAACTCGATCCTACGATAATTGGCCGCGGCGCTTTACCTCCAAAATGCCTCAGGTTCAACCTAGGTCGGTCCAAGACTAACGTCTTCGCACTAATGAGTATGCCGTCGTACTCAGCCCGTAACCTGTGTGTATTGATGGCCGCTAAGGGACCTGATATGGTCGCAGCCGGCAGTTCAGCACTTTCCCGAACGTGATCTACGTATCCGTCTTGTGAGCGCGCCCATTTTAATGCGATATAAGGCCTCTTTTTCACGAAGTTCGTGAAGAACACTTTATTGAGCGCTTTAAACGCTTCAGGCGCTTCGTAAGTATCTACTTGGACGCCGTGTTGTTCGAGGTAGGCTTTGCCGCGACCAGCAACTAGAGGATTGGGGTCCAAACATCCGATCACCACACGTTTGACATTACATTCTACAAGAAGATGACTGCAAGGTGGTGTTTTACCGAAATGAGAACATGGTTCAAGACTACAGTAAACGGTGGCTTCTGGGAGTAACGATGGGTCTTTCACTGATCCGATGGCCATCACTTCCGCGTGGGGTTCGCCGGCGCGGTGGTGGTAGCCTTCGCCAATAATCCGACCATTGTGTACAACCACAGCACCCACCAACGGGTTGGGAGAGGTGTTGCCGCGAGCATAATTGGCCAATTGTAAGCAACGTGTGAGAAACTTGCGATCTGACATGTAACAAAGGTAGGGTAGTGTGGCTATTTTCGATAACTATGAAATCACTTTCGACATACAGAAACGCGGCGTTGTCCGCACTAGCTGACTTCTATGACAAGCGTGAGGCGCAGAATGTGGTTTCATACTGGTTTGAGCAACGGTTGGGCCTCACTCGAACGGATTTTGTTTTGAAGCTAGAAGAGCCTATTGATTTCCCAAGTTACGAGGAGGATTTATCTCGACTTCAGCAGCATGAGCCGGTACAATATGTATGCGGTCGTGCCCCATTTATGGACTTTTGGCTTGAGGTAAGTGGGGCTACCTTGATTCCGAGACCCGAGACGGAAGAATTGGTCCAATGGGTCATAGAAACTCTTCCCCAACACAAGCTCACCCTACTAGATGTAGGTACAGGCAGCGGAGCCATTGCGGTCGCACTTAAGCGTGCTCGACCGGATTGTACGGTCATTGCCATAGATGTGGATTCGGAAGCACTAGATATCGCCCGTCGTAACGCAAAAACATGTGGTGTCGACGTTGATTTTAGACAGGTTGATGTCATAGAACAAAGCCTGCCAGCGGCAGATGTAATTATAAGCAATCCACCGTATATCCCGGCGTTAGAGCGGCAAACAATGGAGCCGCATGTCATTCGTCACGAACCGGGATTGGCGCTGTTTGTGCCGGATGATGATCCGTTGCTGTTTTACCGAATAATCGCTCAACAGGCGTCTACCGTTTTCTTTGAAATCCACATGGGTTTTGGCAAGGAAATGCGGGAGATGTTGGCTAAATTTGGATTCGATCGAATAGAACTGCGGAAAGACCTGCAAGGGCGCGACCGAATGATATTAGCACAGCGATGAATCCACAAAAACGTATTGCCGACCTTAGAACTGCGCTCCATGCGCACAATCACAGGTACTATATACTGGATCAACCCACTATTTCAGATTTTGAATTTGACCAATTACTCAAGGAATTAGAGCAACTCGAGCGCCAGTACCCTGAGTTTTACGACGAAAACAGCCCAACCAGGCGTGTGGGGGGTAGTGTCGTGAAGTCGTTCAATACGGTGGTGCACCAATATCCAATGTTGTCTTTGGGCAACACCTATAATTGGGAGGAGTTGGCAGATTGGATTGGGCGCGTCGAGAAATTGGCCCCAGAATCAACCTTCGTTTGTGAACTCAAATATGATGGTGTCGCCATTGGTATTCGATACGAGCACGGAAAGCTTGTTCAAGCGGTGACTAGGGGGGACGGTACTCAAGGAGATGATATCACTACCAACGTACGTACCATAAGAAGTGTGCCCTTGCAGCTCAATGGACCTGCGCCTGAGAGTTTTGAAATTCGCGGAGAAATAGTGTTGCCACATGCAGCATTTGAGCGTTTGAATGCGGCGAGACGGGCAGAAGGCCAGGCTGAATTTGCTAATCCTCGCAACTGTGCCTCCGGTACACTCAAACTTCAGGACAGCAGTGTTGTGGCCTCGAGAGGACTAGATGCTTACCTCTACTTTGTACTGCCAGATGGAGTACTGGCGGATACGCACAGTAAAACCATCGAAGCAGCTGGCAATCTGGGATTCAAAGTGCCTAGAACGTCGGATAAATACATCGCTGAGTGTTCGGGCATAGAAGAGATCAAATCTTTCATTGAATATTGGGACGTAGAACGCCATCAATTGCCATTCGACATCGACGGCATTGTTATAAAAGTCAATGATTACAAGGCTCAACAAGATTTGGGCTTCACCGCAAAATCCCCTCGATGGGCCACTGCGTTCAAGTTCAAGGCGGAACAAGTAAGCACGCGATTAGAGCACGTGAGCTATCAAGTTGGCCGTACCGGCGCCATTACCCCTGTGGCTAATTTGAAGCCTGTATGGCTCGGAGGAACGACGGTAAAACGCGCCTCATTACACAATCAAGACCAAATTGCCCTGCTTGATTTACACGAAGGGGATGAGGTCTTTGTAGAAAAGGGGGGCGAGATTATTCCAAAGGTGGTGGGTATTAAGCTTGATGCGAGAGCATTAGGCGCCAAGCCAGTAGAATTTATTAGTCACTGTCCGGAGTGCCAAACAGAATTGGTCCGAAAAGAAGGAGAGGCGCAGCATTATTGCCCAAATACCAACGGATGTACGCCCCAAATTAGCGGTCGTATCCAGCATTTCATTTCTCGTAAGGCCATGGATATCATGGGCATGGGGAGCGAAACGGTGCAGCTCTTCGTAGAGAAAGGTCTCCTGCACTCAATTGCGGATTTATACGACCTGACGTACGATCAAATTATTGCGCTTGAAGGGTTTAAAGAAAAGAGTGTGACCAATTTACTTGAAGGTCTCAATGCCTCCAAACAAATACCCTTTGACCGCGTCTTATTTGGGTTGGGTATTCGCCATGTTGGCGCAACAGTGGCAAAGAAATTAGCACGCCATTTCGGCAGCATGACTCAACTGTTACAAGCAGATTTTGAAACGCTTAAAGCCGTTGACGACATTGGTGAAGTCATTGCACATCAGCTTACAGAATACTTTAATGAGGATGCAAACTTGGAAGAATTGGCCAGGTTACAGCAAGCCGGTCTTCAGTTTGAAATGGAAATCCAAGATACACCTACTGAAGGTCCTCTAGTAGGGGCTAAAGTGGTTGTGAGTGGCGTATTTGAATCGTTCTCGCGCGACGAGCTCAAGGCACTTATAGAAACCATGGGCGGACAGAATGTGAGTAGTATCAGTTCTAAAACTACATATGTTGTTGCTGGAGAAGGCATGGGCCCATCCAAAAAGGCCAAAGCAGAAAAGCTCGGCATCTCTGTACTCAATGAAGAAGAGTTTAAAGTCCTAATTCAATGAGACGTATCCAGCAATACTTTTTGAAGAAGGGACTTCAGCAGGCACAACCTAGTGCGAAGGGATTAAAGAATAATGATCCGAAAATCACCGTGCTCACAAGAAACATGGTGGAGGTAGAGGTTATCAAGAAATACTTTACACGAGTAGATTTTGTGTTCTATGAAGATCTAAAGCGCCCAAAAGGCTATCCAACCAAAACCTCACATTTATACAAGGATGATTTCGATTACCGAGGCATCCCGAAACGAACTATTCCTGAGCCCGAGGGCAATCATTTATTGTTAAATCTTGAACCAAATCCTCCAATATTAACTTGGTATTGGTATGCACGCACCTACGACTTTAAGGTAGATTTGTGCGGAGTGTATGAGGATGCAGATATTCAAATAGGCCCAGGAAGTGCCGATACACTCAGCAACAAATTAGATACCTTACAGAAGACATTGAACGTAATTACCAAATGAGAACCATAGATTTAACAGGGGTAGGAGTGGCGTTAATCACTCCATTTCACCCAGATAGAAGTGTGGACTTTGAAGGCCTAAAAAAATTGGTCGAACATTGCATTACTAATGGGGTGGATTACCTCGTAGTCAATGGAACCACAGCAGAGAATCCAACATTGACTGCGGAAGAGAAGTCCCTGATTTTACAATCTGTAATCTCCAAAGCTCAGGACCGAGTACCCGTCATTTACGGCATCGGCGGCAATAATACACAGGCATTGATGGATGAGATTTCGAACTTCGATGTCGAAGGAGTTAGCGCCATCCTGAGTGCCAGTCCTTATTACAATAAACCTACACAGGAAGGAATCTACCAACATTACGCTGCCTTAAGTCAATGTAGCGCGTTGCCTATCATTCTTTACAATGTGCCAGGGAGAACAAGCAGCAACATTTCGGCCGAAACCACGGTTAGATTAGCGAAAGACTTTGGGAACATCATCGCCATCAAAGAGGCGAGTGGGAATTTGGATCAGATCACTGAGATCTTACTGAATCGCCCTGACGGCTTCCAAGTCATTTCTGGAGACGACAACTTGACCTTGCACATGATGCTTCTGGGTGCGGAAGGGGTTATTTCAGTGAGCGGTCAAGGCGTTCCTGAAGTGTTCTGTACGATGGTTGATGCTGCACTCGATGGCGATTTTTACACTGCACGAGAAGCGCATTTATCGCTGTTTGACTTGACCAATCTATTATTTGCGGAAGGAAATCCAGCAGGGATTAAAGCTTTGCTTGAATTACGAGGTGTTTGCGGTCCTACCGTACGTTTACCTTTAGTATCGGCAAGTTCAGAACTTCGTGCCCAGCTAGAGACAGAGTTAACACATTTGCAACTTTAAGTTGTTAAGAAACACTGATTTATTAATACTTCTCTAACCCTTTTGTAACCTTCGATACACTGTAGCATCGCATGTTTGTTAAAATGCTTTGCCATGGAGAAGAGAGAGTTAGACATCTGTGTTATTAGTGACCTACACTTAGGTACATTCGGATGTCATGCAAAAGAACTCAACGACTACTTAAAGTCTATATCGCCGAAACGCCTCGTCCTTAATGGCGATATAATTGACATTTGGAATTTCCGCAAGCGCTACTTTCCAAAATCACATTTGAAAGTGGTCAGAACCTTGTTGAAAATGGCGGCAAACGGCGTCAAAATTGACTATCTCACAGGAAACCATGACGAAGCCCTAAGACGCTTCGTGGGATTTGATCTTGGAAATATTAAGCTGTCCAATAAACTCATCATTGAACAAGACGATAAGCAAATATGGATCTTTCATGGAGATGTCTTTGATATCAGCATTCAACAAGCAAAATTCATCGCTAAGCTAGGAGGGTGGGGCTATGATCTCTTAATCTGGTTCAATAGAATCATCAACTTGTACTTAGAAAAACGTGGTAAAGAAAAGTATTCGCTGTCGAAGAAAATTAAGGACAGTGTTAAAAAAGCTGTGAAGTTTATCGCTGATTTTGAGAACGTTGCGGCAGAATTGGCCATAGAAAAGGGATATGATTATGTCATTTGCGGACACATTCATCAACCTCAGATACGCAAGGTCAAAAAAGGCAGGCTATCTACGGTCTACATGAACAGTGGAGATTGGGTGGAAAACTTAAGTGCTTTAGAATATTCCAACGAAAAGTGGAGTCTTTACACTCATCCTGTTGGTAAATTAGATGACCAAAACACGAACGAAGATGATGATATTATCGAATTCTCACCGAAAGAGTTAATGGATGATATCGTCGAGGTTCGAATCAAATCGGCATAATATTGAAAATCTTATACGCCTTCCAAGGCACCGGTAATGGACATGTCGCACGTGCTAGGGACCTTATTCCACGATTTGCGGCGCACGGAAGGGCAGACGTACTCATTGCGGGCACAGAATCTGATTTGGACGTGGGGGTCCCCATACGCTACAAATTGCACGGTTTGACCATGGTGTACAACAAGCACGGGGCGGTCAGTTATTGGAGAAGTTTATGGAAGAATAAATTGGTCCAATTTTGTTTGGACGTCCTCCGCTTACCCGTCAAAGAATATGATCTCGTAATCATAGATTTTGAAGCCGTGACGTCCTATGCTTGTAAGCTCCGAGGCGTAAAAGCGTTACAATTAAGCCATCAAGCTGCCTACTTATCACCGGAAGCCCCAAGACCATCAAAAAGAATCTGGCATTGGGAATGGGTATTGCGCAATATGTCTCCAGCCACCTATGCCATTGGATTCCATTTCCAAGCCTATGGACCAAAAGTTCTACCGCCCATTATTCGAGCAGAGATTCGGTCACTAACACCCACGGATGACGGGCATTATACCGTGTATCTGCCCTCGTACGATAGTAAGTTTATCGCAAGGATCCTTAGGGGTTTTCCAGATATCAGTTTCGAAGTATTTGCAAAGGATAAGGCAAGTTTTGAAGAACACAATATCACAGTAAAACCCGCAAATGTAGAGGGATTTAAAGAGTCTCTGCGCACCTGCACAGGAATCATCTGTGGGGCAGGGTTTGAAGCTCCTGCGGAGGCAGTTCACTTGGGCAAAAAGGTGTTGGTCATTCCCATTAAAGGGCAATATGAGCAGTTGTGTAATGGATTGGCTGCTGAGAAAATTGGCCTCAAAATGATCCCGGAATTCTCTGAAAATTTCAAGCCTGAGATTCAGGAATTTTTATCTGCTCCAACGCCTCAATACATTCGATGGCCGGATAACGCAGATGCGCTCGTAAAAGGGATTGTTAAAAATGCTGAAAAAGGAGTGCCGCTCGACGACATTTCCTCTTTACAAGTGTGGTAAAAACACTACATTTGCACCTTCATGAAGGTACCGTTTATATCATATTTAGTATGGGTTTCCCTGTTGCTCACGAGCTGTGGTGAATACCAAGAAGTGCTCAAAAGCAAAGACTTGGATTACAAATTCTCCAAGGCAGTCGAATATTATGATGCTGGTGAGTACAACAAAGCTTACCCCATTTTCGACGAATTAATCACATTGTATCGCGGTACGCACAAGGCGCAAGAAGTATATTTCTACTATGCCCACACTTTGTATAAGCAAAGAGATTACATCTTGGCCGGATACCATTTCAAGAACTTCTACAAGACGTTCCCGAACAATGAAAAGGCAGATGAAGCCGCGTTCTTGACGGCCTATTGCTACTACCTAGAAGCGCCAGAGCACAGCTTGGACCAAGCCTACACCTACAAGGCCATCAACGAAATTCAATTATTCATTAACACACATCCTGGTTCTGATAAGATTGACGAGTGCAATGAATACATGGAAGATTTGCGAAGCAGATTGGAAACAAAAAGCTACGAAATCGCTTATCAATACTACCGCACAAGGAATTACAAGGCAGCCATAACCGCCTTCACGACAACCTTGAGTGAATACCCAGATACACCGTACCGCGAGGATGCGATGTACTACAGAGCTATAGCAGCCTACAAGCTGGCCGACAATAGTCTCGAGCAACTTCAAGAGGAGCGCTACCGCGAAGCGAGAACAGCGCTCAATGACTTTGAAGTCGCTTTCCCTTCAAGTGAAAAACTTGAAGATTTAAAGAAAATGAATCCTTAATACATCCTTATAACTATGGATTTTAAAAAAATGCAAGCGGATAAAACTACCCGCACGCACAACATCAACGAAATCGATGCTGCAACGGATAACGTATACGAAGCATTGACGATCATCGCAAAACGTGCTGAGCAAATCAACGATTCTACTCGTGAAGAGCTACACGCGAAGCTTGAGGAATTTGCTTCTTCGACTGAATCACTTGAGGAGATCTTTGAAAATAAAGAGCAAATCGAAGTGAGTAAATTCTACGAAAGCTTGCCAAAACCAACAGCCTTAGCATTGCAAGAGTGGTTGGAGAACAGAATTTACTTCCGCAAGGAAGAAGAAAAGTAATCGCTCCATGAGCCTTTTGTACAAGCGAAAGGTACTGCTCGGTGTTTCCGGGAGTATTGCCGCGTACAAAAGCGCTTTTATAGTACGAGAACTCATCAAGAGGGGTGCTGAAGTCCAAGTAGTCATGACCCATGCTGCTAAGGATTTCATTACCCCTCTTACGTTATCTACCTTAAGTAAACGACCTGTGTACAGTGAGTTTATTGAAGATGACCAAAAGGCCTATGGTGTTTGGAACAATCATGTGGATATGGGATTATGGGCTGACCTCATGCTTATTGCACCTGCCTCCTCCAACACCTTATCTAAGATCGCCACAGGGGCATGCGATAACTTATTGACCGCAGTATATTTGAGTGCAAAGTGTCCTGTATATGTAGCACCAGCCATGGATTTAGACATGTATGCTAACGGTGCAACACAAGATAATCTTAGCACACTCAGTGCAAGAGGCGTTCACATCATCGACAGTGAAGAAGGAGAACTTGCCTCCGGACTTGAAGGCAAGGGACGTCTCGCCGAGCCAGAACACATAGTAGAAGCGATCGAAGCCGAATTGGCCAAATCATTACCCTTATCTGGAAAACAGGTCCTCATCAATGCGGGGCCCACTCACGAGCATATCGACCCTGTTCGGTTCATTGGAAACAATAGCTCAGGCAGGATGGGTGTGGCCATTGCTCAGGCCGCAAGAAAACTAGGCGCTAATACTACCTTGGTCTTGGGGCCTACGGATACGGCCTTAGACCTACAAGGGTTGAATGTTATTCGTACTACTTCCGCGGAGCAAATGTGGTTGGCGATGAAAGAGTCGTTCGGAAATGCGGACTTAACTTTTTGTGCTGCTGCAGTCGCTGATTTCACGACTGAAAGCCAAAGTGCACAAAAGATTAAGAAAGGATCTGAATCCGAGCTCATCATTAAAATGGTACCCACTAGAGATATTCTTGCCTCCTTGGGAGC
>Ga0255768_10001614_pt1 | contig 23100 bp, 6 predicted proteins | sample 071ome_33_FD_179983 | JGI IMG/M metagenome (GOLD analysis project Ga0255768, IMG submission 179983) | Coastal salt marsh microbial communities from the Groves Creek Marsh, Skidaway Island, Georgia - 071412AT metaG (version 2) | ecosystem: Environmental > Aquatic > Marine > Intertidal zone > Salt...
GGATGATATTTCACAATCGCAAATTTCGGTTGTTAATTATGATGATAATGCAACTGCATTTGACTCTAGATTCCCTGCAAATGAATTGGTCAACAACTACATCGTTAAAACGACTAATGAAAGCGGTGCATTTACCGAAGGTGAGTTTATCAGAAACTATAAGATTGAATATGGAAATGAGTCTACAGATCCACAAAATGAAGAATCTGCAGAAGTTAGAAAACTAACTTATAAGTCTCCTGTTGGTAGTGGATTCTTTAGTGCTGGTCAAATTATTAGATCTGAAAATAGTAAGGCTGAGGTTATTGGATTCAACCAGGCAAGAAAGACTATCTATCTTGGTAAGATGGGTAGATCACAAAGCACTGGTGCAGATTATCATGAAGCAACCTTTAATGGTGACGCACAATTAGATACTGCCCAGAAGAGATTTGGCACAGCATCTCTCTTGCTTGATGGAACTGGCGATTATCTTTCCATTCCAACTTCTACTGAATTTGGTTTTGGTACTGGTGACTTTACATTTGAGTGTTGGATTCGTCCTGCAGATGTCTCTGCTGGTGATAGACATATCTTTGATGTGAGAGATAGTGGTGCTGATGCAAATGCTGGTAGACTTTATATTGCCACAAATCAAGTACGCTTTAATATCGGTGGCAGTGACGTTGTTACATCTGGTGCAACAACTCTTTCTGCAGATACTTGGTATCACATTGCTATCACTAGAAGTGGTACTGATTTGAAGTTATTTGTTGATGGTTCTGAAGCTGGAAGCACCACTAACAGTAACGATTTAGGTTCTACAAAACGTCTCTTTATTGGAGCAAACTTTGCTGGTTCTAATCCTTTCTCTGGTCATATTGATGAGTTTAGAGTTTCTAACACTGGACGTTATACCGCAGCGTTTACACCACGCAACGGTATCTTCCAAGGTGATAGCAACACCAAACTGCTTCTTCACTTAGATGGTGAAGATACTCAAACTTATACTGAAGATTGGTCTGGTGGAGAGTCCCTCACAAATGGTGAAGAGTTCCATAATGATGCAATCTTAGCAACCTCTAGACTTGCTGGTGCTCCCGCTGGATTCACGGGCAACTCTCACAGAGTTTATAATGCAGCAGAGTCCATTAGACTTAATAAAGACTTTATCGCTCAAGAAACGGTATATCTGCTTCTCCAGCAATATCCTTCTCTGGTTATTCCTGGTGGTAACGTTAATTGTGAAGATGACATTCGTGATGTTTTAGACCAGATTATTGAAGACCTTAAGAATGGTTCTAACAGCCACATGTGGGATGCTGCAGCAATTTATGTTGATAGAACTCAAAATCCTGTAACTCTTAATCACATTGAGACTGAAGTTACTGAGACTATCTGGGCATTTAATAAAGTTGATGAAATGCTTCAGTATATTATTAATAACGTTGCTTGGACAGTTCAGGGCAACCATGGATTGACTCAGACTCTCAACACTGATGCAACTAACATTTATGAAACTGGTTCTGCTGACCTTAACAACTGTGCTGACGTTTACACCACAATCAATAACCTGATTGATATCCTGACGGATACTCTTTCTGAAGCAGACACTCCAAGTGCAACTCTCGATGGAGACCATCTTGGAACTGTAACTAAGGTCGAACCTGCGTTTGAGTATGTTGGTGGAACCGTAGATGCATTCTATGAAGTCCCATTTGATTCTACTTATCATAATGGTACTGATAATATTCTGTACACAAATCAGATTGATTTGGATAACAGATATCGCTTCTTTGATGCTGCAAACCTCATTCGTGCTAATGCATCTGTTATTGTTGATAAAGCATCTGCAGACCTTCTTACTAGATATCCAGACCTTTACTTGGAAATGCCACGTAATGAAGGTGGAACTGGAGATGGAACTCTTCGTTGTAAGACAGACCTCACTCTTATCCTTAATGAAATTGTTAAGGATATTGCAGACGGAGGTAATGAATTCACCGTTCAGGCTGCCAAGTTCTATCTTGGAGCAAACGATGAATTGATTCATATTAGACTACAGGTATTCCAGTCTGTATATGCTCATGAGCGTCTTGGATTCTACATGAAGCAAGCAATCACTGGCGACCTTGATTATACCAATACTGATGATATCATCACTGGTGATTGGGGCATTACTGATGACCCAGGTGGATGTCAGAATGTTCAAGATGCAATCGATACATTAATCGATACACTGAATGACATTATCGCACCAACATCATCCGACTATGCTATTGGTGCTGATAGATTGTATTTCAACCGCGATTATATCGCTGAAGAGATTACTGGACTTACCACAGCAGAGTTTACGTACAACTTAAATGGAACAAATTATTCTGCATTAACGTATCCTGGTAATGATGGTGAAGTTGTATGTCAGAGAGACCTTAAGTATCTGTTACTTGCAATCATTTCCGACTTACAGACTGGTGGTAATAATAGCACGATTGCCAATATGGAATTCTATTTGAATTCTGATCTCACTTTAAATCATATTGAGAATGAGTTACTTGCTACTGTTTATGCAATTGAGCAACTGAAAGTTATTGGTGAATATGCTCTGAACAACTATCTTTATGAGCAAGGTGCTAATGCATCTTCTCCAAATTATAATGCACAGTATACTGATGAAACACCATATAGAGATTCGGAGACTCCATCTAATATTTCGGAGGTAATCACCAGACTTAATGAATTGGTCGATATTGCAGTAGGAATTCTTGCTCCTTCTGGTGATGCTGGCAGAGGTGCTGCTAAGAATATTCTCTATAATAAGAATTACTATAGAGAAGAAATTACACAAACAGTTAACAATCAGTTTGGTTCTGGTTCTTGGACTTATGACTCGTTCCTTGATGACATGGTTGAAAATATTGCCCATGATATCATCACAACTGATACTTCCTCTACATCTGATGCATATGATGTGTTCATCGAAAATATTTCGGGTGAATTTGAAGTTGGTGAGGTAGTTACATCCAGCGGTGGTGGAACTGCAACAATTCTTGAATATTCTGAGAAAAATACATTCATGGTTGTAGGACCATTTACAGGAACTCCTTGGGTATCTGGTGATACTTTAACTGGTGGTACTAATAGTGGTACTGCTGATGTTGCTTCTGGTCTTGGGGGTTCGGTTGAATTTGATGGAAATACTCAATATCTCAGAGTAGCAAGTAGTTCCGATTTCCAATTTGGAACTGGTGCAATTACCCTTGAAGCATGGATTTATTGGACTGGTCGTACAACGTTTGAAGTAAGCGGTTCGGTTCAGGATAATCTAAATCTTTTCCTTAGTGCGACTCAGATTGGTTTCTGGGGTGGTTCTGGAACCTTCTTTACTCGTGCCCACAATTTCAATTTGAATACCTGGTATCATGTTGCAATCGTTAGAGATGATACTTCTATTGGCAATTGTAGAATCTATGTAGATGGTGTGCAGCAGGGAATTTCTGATACATGGGCAACAGATTATTCTAGTGCTATTGAACCCTTAGTTGCATTTAACAACCTTGGTGGAAGCACTAGAGCAGAGGGTCACATTTCCAACTTCAGAATTGTAACCGATGCTGTTTACACTGCAGACTTTACTCCATCAGTAGTACCATTAACTTCCATACCCAATACAGTATTGTTGACCTGCCAAGGTTCTTCTGTAGATAATGGTCCTAGTGGTCATTCTATTACTGCTGCTGGGGCAACACCTGCACTTTCTAGCACATTTAGTCCTTTTGTCAATGCTGGTGGAATTAGTAATGTCTTTACTTGGTATACTAATCCAACTAATGTTAAGAGTCTTGCTTTAGCAAGAGTTACCACATCTAATATCACAGGGCAAGTTTCTGGTATTAATTTACTGACTAATCCAGAGAATATAGTTTTAGCTCTTTCAACTGGACAATCAACTGGTGTAACTCAAAATATTACAGCAGCACCTGATGGAACGTTAAGTGCAGATAAGATTTATTCCACCAATAATCTTACTGAACATTGGAGATACAAGAATTACAATCTTACTGCTTATGAAACCTTTGATACAACAACGGTCAGATTTGATTCGGATGGCGAAAGTTTCGATACAGGTTCTCCAACTGGTGATGCCACTCAACAATTTACAACTTCTATTTTCCTCAAAGCAGGCGAATATTCGAGAATTCGTTGGGAAATGGGTCTTGATGCTGGTGCTTCTACAAGAAAACTTGCATTCTTTGATGCGAATCTTTCCGATGGAACATATTCTGCTTCGCCATTTACTCCTCAAGGTGGTATAACCGTAGATGACTATGGATTAATTCCATATGGAAATGGTTGGTATAGAGTATACATTACTGGTACATTCTCCTTTGGTGTTTCTGAATTGCGCTCTACAGTTTATGTTAGAAATGAAACTGGTGCTGCAACATACACTGGGGATAATGTAAAGGGAGTTTATGCTTGGGGTCTGAAACTCAATAAGGGGACACTTGACCCATACACCGCAGTTTCTGGTGAAATATTCTATTCTGACACTGAATTTAATATTAAGACATTTGCTCTTGAATTGCTCCAAGAGTTTATGACAAATTCTCTTGACAATACATTACTTTCTCCTTCTGGTAACGCTGGATTCTTTAGTTTCTATGATTCTACTCAAGCAGCAAATTATTCTACAGATTCTATTGCTGCTTTAATTAGAAATGGTATAACCATCATATCTAATCAGTTAGCAGTAGATAGTTACTATACTGGTCTGACCACTATCAATGGCATCAGTCTTCCAACTAAGACATATGGAGAAAGAACCATCCCAGTAGGAATTGGTGGTGGATTGAGTCCTGCTGACTATATCTATGGTAATCAAAGTGATGCTTTTGCTGAGGCACAATTCATTACCTTAAACGAAGGTAGAGTCGTTAAAGTTTATCAGAGATTCCGCATTGATGGTGATATTACTGATGGTCCTTTCACTATGAATGAAGGTGTCAGTAAGCAAGGAACACCTGGAACAACTGGAACTGTTTATGGATTCTATGAGGATGAGAACTTTAAGTACCTCGATGTTGAGGTAACTGCAGGGACCTGGGCAATTACTGACACAATTGTTGGTGACGATAATGGAACAACTGCTCAAATTAGTTCTATTGAAAATCGCATTCATATTATTGACCTTGCAGGTACTTTTGTTGAAGATATTGAATTTAAAGGTTATACCAGTGGTCAAACCGCAACACCTACAGATTTCATTAAAACTGAAGCATCAGTAACATCTAACACTGGTGGTAAATTGACAGTTGACACTGAGACATTACTAGGAACATTTGAAACAACTTCGGTTGTTTATCCAGAATCTTCTAGACAGTATCTCGATGTTACTAAATTTGCTGGTCTTGACATTGGTGTTGGTGATAAGATTGCCTCTAGTGGATATGTAAGACTTGGTATTAGCATTCTTAGCAATTTAGAAGAGTTTACCGTAGGCAATAGACTTTATAAGGTTGTTGCTGGCATTCAAGATACAAATACTTACGGCATTATTACTGAGGTTGACCTTGATAGTAATTTCATCTACGTTAGTGAATATCAAGGTAATTTCCAAAATGGTGATATTGTTGGTGATTATGGTATTGCTTCCAACTTCCCTGTTGGATATGCGTCCATTTCTACCCGAGTTGTGACTGATGGCGCTGCTTCTGCTTTAGTTCAAGATATCCGAGATGTTGGAATCAATAAGAGATTATACCTGAGCAATATTGCTGGAACATTTGATGCTAAGGATGCAATCTTTGGACCAGATAATTTTGAAGCAGCAATTCTCGAAATTGTTGATCTTAAGGCAAGAGTTAAGAGAGCATTTAAAGGATTTGATGGTGTTCAAACATCATTCAAACTGACCACCGATAATGGTGTTCCATATCTTCCAGACCCAGAGGGTCATATGTTAATCTTTATTAATGGCGTCTTGCAACCTCCTGGTGCTACAAATGCATTTACTGCATTCTCGGATACTATTCAGTTTACCGAACCACCAGAACTTGGATCTGCATTTACTGGATTCTATGCTGGTAAACTTAGACAACTGGATGATATTTCGTTCGAGTTTGACTCCTTACGTCAATCTTTCAACCTTAAGCGTAATGATGTTTTCTACTCTCTGACCCTTACTGAAGGTGTACAATCTGCAACAATTAGACCAGAGAACAATATCATTGTTTCTCTTAATGGAGTTATTCAGGAACCTGGAATTGGTTTTGAGATTGTTGGTTCTAGAATCATCTTCTCTGAAATTCCTCGCGTAGGTTCCACATTTGTTGCGTTTTCTTACGTTGGTTCTGAAGCAGACGTTGATGCTGCTGAGGTTATTCCTCCTATTGAACCTGGTGATTTGATTCAAATTCAGGGTGAAACTGAAGACCGTGAAGTCGCTGTTATTGAATCTTCAAACTCTCTCATCACATTTGATTATCTTGGTTCTGTATTTGGTCAGGGTGCTCAGGGTCAAGCTAATTTGACATCTGGAACTATTGAGACCGTTTCCGTCACTGCTGGTGGTTCTGGATATACTTCTAGACCTAGCGTTAGACTCGATTCTATTTCAGGTTTCGATGGTCAAGTTAAGGCACTGGTTGGTGTTGCTGGTGTTGAAGTTGTTTCTCCTGGTTCTGGATACCAAAATCCAGAAATTGTAGTTGAAACTGAAGTTCCTGATGACTGGACTCCTCCAAATCTTGCTGATTATGGTGAAGAACTGGTTGACCCTGAAATTATTGTATGACTCTTACTAATCTAATAAATAACTAAAAATCGTAGCGAGTAATGGCTAAACAATCTCTAAATCTTGGCGCTGTCGCTAATGATAACACTGGTGATACTTTACGTGCTGGTGGCGACAAGATTAACGATAATTTTGATGAACTGTATAACTCAATTGGCAATGGTTCTACAACAGCCATTACCGTTTCTAATGCTGGAGTTGGGCAGGTTCTAAGATATGATGGAACTACATTTGTTCCATCAGATTACAGCATTTTGACATCATCTTTAGATGTTGCAGGAAACTCAATTATTTCTTCCTCTAATGGCAATATTAATATTGCTACTAATGGAACTGGAGATTTAATTTTTGGTGTTGGTGGAGTAACATCTATATTTGACGGTTCTACTGGAACAGTAGATTTTCCAACAAAAATTCAGTATATAAATGAGTATGCTTCAGCAGGTGTTGCTCCCGCTGCAGCGACATATCCTGGATATTTTTATACTGTAGATGGCGATGATAGTCCATATGTAAATATGAACATCACTGCAGGTGGTGTTGGTGATGCAAGAGTTAAAATTTTAACAGAATATTCTGACATTGATTCCCTTTCCGATGTAGATACTACAACTACAGCACCTACATCAGGTCAGGTTTTAAAGTGGGATGGCACTAACTGGGCACCTGCTAATGATGATGCTGGACTAGGGTCTATCAATTTATTTGCTACCGTTTCTGGCGACACTGGTTCTACTACAGCAAACACACAAACCGATACTTTAACCATTGCAGGTGGTACAAATATCACCACATCGGTGACAGGAGATACTCTTACCATTAACTTTGATGGCACTTTAACAACTACTCTGGCTGCGTTAACAGACACAAACGTTGCAGGGATTACTCAGGGCGATTCTTTGTTCTGGAATGGAACTTCTTGGGTTGTAACACGTAGTCCAATAACGTGGTGGGAATTGAATGCAAATGGCACTTCTGATTATACATTTTCAGGTCCTGGATTTCCAACAACGCAGAATGACCCCACAATTTATGTCATGAGAGGTGCAACATATGCATTTGACAACTCTGTGCAGGGTGGAGCGCATCCCTTTAGGATTCAAAGTACACAGGGATTGTCTGGAACTCCGTATACTAGTGGTCAGTCTGGTAGCGGGTCTAATGTATTGTATTGGACTGTTCCTATGGACGCTCCTGGAACTCTTTATTATCAGTGTACTCTTCACGCTGCAATGAACGGAACAATTACAGTAGTAAGTTAAAATAAATGGCAAGAACTGTACCTGGAACTGGCGCTGTCATCGAACCAATTTTCGATGATAATTTCGGTGTTAAAGCTGTAAAAGTTGTTGATGGTGGGTCTGGATATGACGTTGCAGATCCTCCTAGACTAGTCATTACTGGATGTGGCATTCCCACTGCAGAAGCACTACTGTATCCAATTATTGACGAAGATTCTGGTAAGATTATCCATGTCCGAGTTTTAGATAGGGGCAGAGGGTATGACCCATTAAGACTTCAAATTATTCCAGAACAGGAAACACCTGACGTTGTAACTTCATTTGATTTCAATAGAATTTGGCAATCACATCCAAATTCTCTTACCAGAGGAAGATTTGGATTGAGCGCAAGTGGAAATATTACAGATAGATTAAGAATTGAGTCTGATAATCACCCAAAACCAACTCCGTTTCAATCTGAGAGAGCACCTGGCGGTGGACCTCTTATTGATAGAAATTTTGACCAAACTTTCATTCTTAGGGCAGGAAAGGATGTGCCCTTTGGAACTGGTAGAGTAGAGCAAAAAGATAAGGTAACTGGTATTTTATCAAATGGTGGTTTAATTCATACTCCAGATTGGGACACTGATGGAGGAACTACCCCAGGATTTAGTGTTGACACTGTAAAATATCCTTATGTAAAAAACGCAAATGAATATGACGCTATAACTGAAGACGACGTTTATTACTACCACAGTAGTAAAACACTAGATGAATTTTCTTTGGACAATGGGGTATTTGAATGGGGAACCTTTAAACAGTTTACCTGGAATGTAAAGGTCGAGTATGATAATGTTTTGCTTGAAGTTGCAGACCTTGACGAATCCCTTGGTCCTCTTGAAGTTGGTAGAGTTTGTGAGGAAATTGGTGGAAATGCTAGAGGGACAGTTGCTAAAATCGTAAGAAATTCTCAGAATGATATTACTCATATCTATTTGAGACTTGTAGGAACAACGGAATTATTTTCTACTGATGATTTGATTTTGGGTTCAACAGGATTTCAATTTAGGGTTGGTTCTGCTCCAATAACTTTTCCCAATGGAATATTCTATATTGATTTCGGACCAGAAGCTTCTGAATTCGGTCCATTTGTACCAGGACAGTATTATTTTGCCCCAGAAAATATTCAAGTTCAGAGGAACTATTTGATTCGTTGGAATCAAAGTGATGTATCTAATCAACCATCTGAAATTCATCCTCTTGGACATCCAATGCAATTTAGTACCAGTCGAGATGGTGCTTTAGCAGGAGGAAGTTTATACTACAATAGTACAGGTGTATCTGCTGCTCCAGCAGCAGATTATGAAAATGAATATCAGGCGATATTCATTATGAATCCAGATGAAAATGATAGAATCTACTATCATTGTAAGAACCATAGGTATATGTCTGGATATGAAGGACATGAAGGTTATATGGTTCTTAGTTCTGTAGTTGATGACGAACAAACACCAAATGATTATTATATTGGTGAGTTCTTCAAGGGTCAAACAACAATCAGTCCAGATGATTTGATGAGTCAATATTCTGGAGAACTATTGCGTGCCACTCTTGAAGACAGTGGAACTGGTACAGGTTCAACTGGTGGATTTGATATTGGTAGACATTTTAGATTTGGCAGTGGTACTTCAAACAGACATGTTGCGTTTAGACTAGACTTAACAAACGTATTTACTCTGGATTTGGAAGTTATCCGAGGAAATAGTGCTAATGGTGGCGAAACTCCTGATATTGGTGAAGATTTGAGAATTTTCTTCTCAGGAACTGTGTATGGTTCTAGTTATGTTGCTCGTTATTTTGACACCAGTTTCAATAGCATTAAAACCGTAACTGTAGGTATTCCACCTGATGTCAGAAGAGAGAATCAGTTGGTCTATGTTTACATGCTTGGTGCCGATGGTCCCACTTTTGACCATTGGGGACTTAGAGCGGTAACTTATGGTGGTGGTGATGATGATTTTGCACGTCATCCAGATGGACACTCTAAAATTCTTGGTATGTCTTTTGATGGATATCCCATTTATGGTCCTTATGGTTACAACTCTAGTGGTGCTGTAGAAAGAGAAATTAGTTCATATAGATTGAAATCTTCTGATGAATTACCTGGTGCTAGAGAAGAAGTAGTTACTCCAGAAACAATTACATATGCGGTAACTGTTAGTAATGGGGAATTTTTAATTGATGGAATTAGACCATCATTTTTAAATCTTGCCAGAGGAAAAACTTATATCTTCAATCAAGATGATGCGAGTAATGATGACCAATTTATATTATTCTCAACTACACAAGATGGGTGGCATGGAGGAAGTCCCATTATCATTGGAGATACAACATACTTATTTGATGGTGAAGGGATTTCATATTATATTGATAGCAGTGAAGTCACATATACTACCTACATTAGTTCTTTTAATGGCGCATCTCAAAGAGAAATAAGATTCGAAATTCCTGTAAATGCTCCAAGATTACTATACTTGTTTGCATATAGTGACCCCGACCATGGATTCAGAACTATTCAAGAAGGTTATATTCTTGGTGACCTTGTAGAAGATTATATTTATGAAGAAGGTATTGGAACTCTAGATGAATACAATGGTAAGTTCGGTCCTACTCCAGAATATCCAAATGGTACTTATGCATATTATATGACTGAGGACTCTAGTGGAAATCCTGTATATCCATACATAATTGGTCCAAAATATTATGGCACACCTTTATTTGAAGGCGATGTAGTACCAGTACCAGATGATGTAGTACCTCAAGGTGCTGAAGGTAATGTAGTCCTAACCGATGATGGACGAGTATCTTATATTAAGATGGCTAGAAATGGTGACAACTATTTTGGTCCTGCTAAAGCTAGAATTTTGGGTGGAGAGGGTACTGGTGCCACAGGTTCTGCAATTGTACAAAGTATTACAGGTCTTTCTCTAACCAATCCTGGAAGGCAATATGCCACCCCACCAACTCTAATTTTTGAAGGTGGCGGCGGTCAGGGTGCTCAAGGTGCAGCATCAATTGATACTTTGGGTAAAGTTACTTCTATCAGTGTTGCCGACCCTGGAGAATTCTATCAAGAACCCCCATATATTCTTATCACTGGTGGGGGAGGTATTGGTGCTGAGGCAGTTGCTAGGATTGATCAGGGTTCTGTTGTTGGAATTGATGTAACAAATCCTGGAGAGGGTTATGTCAGTTCACCAAATATTATTTTCACCAAGTTAGTAAACTTAAAACGTAAAACTAGAGCGAGACAGGCTTTCAATTCATCTGATATTTACTTAACTGGACTTGTAAAAGATGTTGCTCCATCAGATACAGAAATTTTTGTAGATTCTACTGCTGCATATCCTGGTTCTGGTGAAATTATTCTGGGAACTGAAACTATTTCCTATACATCTAAAAGTGCTGGCAAATTCTCTGGTTTAACAAGGGGTGTTAACTTCAATTACGACCAGAGAGTTATTTTGGATGCTGGGCAGAATGACCCAAGTGGTGTTTCTACTTATCAATTTAATGTTGGTGATAGAGTCATTCGTAGAGTAGAAAATGCTGGCAATAAAGTTGCTAAAGTTTATGACTGGAATCCATCTACAAGAGAACTTTTAGTTACTTTTGAGGTTGATGAGTTAGCGTTTATTGATGGAGGTATTCCATCTACGGAAGATGCTATCGTTCAATTTGATGCTGGTGTTGCATCTAGTGCTCAAGGAGGATTCTTACCACATGTTATTATTAACTCTATTGGCGATTCTATTAGTTTATTGACAAGTCCATTATCAACATTGCAGGATAGAACCTTTGAAGATGATGATGAGTTGGATGGTGCTGGTGATGGTATTCCTGATTTGGTAAATACAGGGACGGACTATGAGAGTCAAATTAGTCTTGATGGAGGAATCTACAGTTCTCTCTATGGTATTGAAGAGACTGTTGGTGGGCAGAATACAACTCTCTTCCAAGTTGGTGATAGCATCAAAGATGGTAGTATTCCATTCAAGTATGCAAATATTAGTGCTGCTGGCGCATTGAGTGATGGTGTTGAACACGCATCCATACTTAGCATTAAATTGGATGCTAACTTTAGTAATGGTCAGAACTATAGTGTAAATGAAATTGTTACTGGAGAAATTTCTGGTGTTAGAGGAACTGTTGTTTCTTGGGACCCAAGTTCACAAATCTTAGTTGTAAATAGTATTGTTCCATATAACACTGGGAACATTAATATTGGAATCGCTGGATATTTGTATGAATTTTCCCAAAATAGCACTGTTGTTGACTTTATTGTCCAAAATCCTGGAACAAACTATAGTGTAGCTCCAACAGTTACTATTGAAAATATTGGAGACATTGAGTGTACTGCAACTGTCAATATGACAGCTGCTGGGGACCAAATTGATTCATTAACTATTACTAATGGTGGATATGGAATAATTCCATATGTAGATGGTTCTTATGATTATCATCCAACAGTAACATTTACGAATGACCCATCAGACACTACTGGTGCTGGTGCTGTTGCTCAGGCAATTATTGGTGGAGAAAGATTGGTTGGAAATGGTGGTGCTTCATACAGAATCAAGAGTATTGAGTATCAAACAATTATCCGTTCGTAATCAACATAAATAAACAAGAGGACAATAGTACCATAGCAAATGGCAGCTCTACTTACTGATCAATTTAGAATTTTTTCTGCGAGAAAATTTATCAAATCATTGGAAGGACCAAATCCTACCGATAGTGATGATGTCGCAGGAACAAATCGTGATAGGTTATATCTTTTCATTGGAAGACCTCAACCCTGGGATAATGAGAATTCTCCCCCTCAAGCGGTTGATTCGTTTCAAGAATTTTCTGGTTCTTATGACGACATGGTTTCTCTGAAAAGAGTTCTTGCTGCTGATACTGTTCAGGTTGTTCGTCGTATTGACTGGGTTTCTCCAGAACAAACTACTGGTGGACTTGGTTTTACATATGACATGTATCGTCATGATTACTCTCCTAGTAAGACTGCTTCTTCTGGTGCGACTAAATTATATGACTCCGATTTTTATGTTGTAAATTCTCAATATCAAGTATATAAAGTTATTTACAACGGTACTTCTCCTTCAGACCCCAACGGCAAACCCTCTACGGTTGAACCTACTGGTACTTCTACTAGTATTATTACTACTGGCGATGGATATCGCTGGAAGTATATGTATACTATTCCTGTTGCTTCGGTTCTTAAGTTTTTCTCCAATGACTACATGCCAGTTTTTACCAATGATGCGGTAAAAACTAATGCTGTTGCTGGTGAAATTGATACCGTTGTTATTAATGCTGCGGGAACAGGATACAATAATGGAACGTATGACAACGTTGCTATCAACGGTGATGGCACTGGTGGTCGTGTTTCCATTGTTGTTGATGGTGGTAAAATTATTTCTGCGACAGTAACTTCTGGTGGTACTGGATACACTTTTGGTAAGATTAGTGTTGATAACATCACTGGAATTGGTACTGGAAACAGTGCTCAGGTTGATGTCATCATTCCCCCTCCTGGTGGTCATGGTGCAGATTCTGTCGTTGAACTTGGTGCGTTTCGTGTTATGGTAAACGCTAAACTCTCTTATGACGAGGGTGCTGGCGATTTCCCAATCGATAACGACTATCGTCGTATTGGTTTAATTACCAATCCATTGAAGTTTGGTACAGCAGAACTTATTTCTGATTTGACTGTATCTGCTACAAAGGCAGTTATCTTCTCACCAACGTTCCAAGGTAATTATGTACCTGATGAAATTATCACTCAAACCCGAGTCGTTGGTGGAACAAACGTTACTGCTCGTGGTCGAGTAATTTCTTGGAATCCTACTACTAAACTTCTGAAGTATTATCAGAATGCTACAGATGGTATTTTCCCAGAGGTTACTGGTACACAAAACGAGTTTGATGGTTCTAACGTTATCAATGGAGCAACATCTGGTGCTGCTGGTCAACCAGATGTTAATTTTCCTGCCGTTCCTAATTCATCTTCCAGAACTATTAACAACACTGAATATGATTTGGGTATGAGGTTTAACAATGGTTATGCAAAACCCGAGATTGAATCAAACAGCGGTAACGTTGTTTATATAGATAATAGGAGATCAATTAGTCGTGCAAACGACCAGGTAGAAGACATCAAAATCGTAATCGAATTCTAATGGCACAGAACACCAACCTTAACGTCACTCCTTATTACGACGATTTCGATAAGGATAAGAACTTTTATAAAGTTCTCTTCCGTCCTGGATTTCCAATTCAGGCGAGAGAACTTACAACAATGCAGTCGGTTCTCCAGAATCAGATTGAGAATGTCGGACAACACTTGTTCAAAGATGGCGCAATGGTCATCCCAGGTCAGGTAGGATATGACCTGAATGTCGATGCTATCATGCTTCAAGAATCGTTCTTGGGTGCTGATGTTGAACTCTATAGAACTCAATTAAACGGAAAAATTATTGAGGGATTAACAACAGGCGTTAAGGCAAAAGTTCTATTCACTATTTCTGATACTGAATCAGACAAGGGATATATTACACTTTATATCAAGTATATTCAATCTGGTGGTGATGAAAGTACTGAGGCAACCTTCCAAGATAACGAACAGTTAATTACTGATACTGAAATTACATTTGGTACAACTCTGATTGAAATTGGTTCTCCCTTTGCACAACTTCTTCCAACTAGTGCTCTACAAAAAGGTTCTGTTGCATATATTCAACCAGGCGTTTATTTTATTAGAGGTTACTTCGTAGACGTATCATATCAAACTGTTCTCCTTGACCAATATGGAACGGAACCCAGATATAGAATTGGTTTAGAAATCCTGGAATCTATTGTAACCCCAGAAGACGATTTAAGTCTTAATGATAATGCTGCAGGAACATCCAATTATGCTGCTCCTGGTGCTCATAGATTCAGAATCACTGCAAATCTAATTAAGAAACTCCTTACGGATGATGCAGATAAAGATTTTATTGAATTACTTCGTATTAATGGCACTAAAGTTGAAAAACTTGTTGACCGTAGTGCATATGATGAACTTGAAAAGTCAATGGCTCTTAGAACATACGAAGAGTCTGGCGATTATGTGGTCACCGATTTTACGGTTGACATGAGAGAGAATTTAGATGATGGATTTAATAATGGAGTTTATTCCGCTGGAGGTATCACTTCGAGCGGTGCAGTTGCAAGTGAGGACTTGTACTCCATTGAAATTGGACCAGGTACTGCATATGTTAGGGGATATAGGGTTAAAACACTTTCTCCAACATATGTTGACCTTGATAAACCAAGAGAGACCGATTCTGCACAGAACGTAATTGTTCCGTTCTCTCTGGGTAATAATTGTGTAGTAGAAAATGTATATGGATTTTTAAATATTAGCGGTTCTAGTATCTCTAATGCTTATCAGACACTTGAACTGAGAGATAACTTCACAGTTTCTCAAGGCACTGCTCAGGGAAATATCATTGGTTATGCAAGAGCTGCAACATTAGAGCACATTGAAGACCCAGATAATACATTTGGAAACGCTGATGATGAATATTCTTTGCACATGTTTGATGTGCAAATGTTTGTAATTATTGAATTAGATAGCAATCAAACTATTGATGCTGGTTCATTATTAGTTGGTTCTACTTCTGGTGCAAAAGGATACATTGTAAATGCTGTCACTAATGCAGACCACATTCAACTTTATCAGGTAGAAGGTACTTTTGTAAAAGGTGAAATTTTAACTTTAGATGGCACTCAACTTGATACTATTCAGGAAGTGCATGTCTATCAGTTCTCCGATGTACGACAAGTTGCAGCTAGAGATGAAGTAACGACATCTATAGAATTTACTGCAGACGTAGTTCTTCAAGATGAAAAAACTTTACAGGGTCAAACATTTACTTATGTTGCTACTGCTGGGTCTGAAACTATTACTGGTTTGAATTCCAATTTCGCCGCAGACTTAAGAGCTGGAGATAGAATCTACTTTAATAGCACTGACTATGTTGACGTTGACTACGTTGACCCAACTGCACTAACGACTTCTAATCCAACAACTATTTTCAATTTTGCAGACCAAGTAGTTAATGTAACTCCTGGTGCATCAGCTCCCTCTGCTGGAACAGTATCTACTCTAATTCGTTATCGTTCCAGACTTGAAGGTTCTAATAATGCAAACTTGTTTAGTCAGTTAGCAAAACCATTTGTAAAGAGCATTTCTGACGAATCTATGATTGTCAGAAGAACTTTTGATGCTCAAACAGTGGCATCAAATTCTATCTCAATCACATTACCTGAAAATGAGCAGTTTGAAGCAATCTCAGATTCAAATTACACCATTACTGTTTTAGCAGGTACTAATACAACGCATCCTGTTGGCGATCAAGTTACCATTGATACTAGCGATAGCAATGCTATTGGATATACATCGTTTACAACAAGTGATAGAACTACACTTCAAGTTGATAATCTGACAAACATTACTTCTGTTAAGGTTACTGCAACTATCTCCAAAAACGTAACACAGAGAAAAACAAAATCTCCTGTTGAGATGTTCGTTTTGAAAGTTAACAAGACTATTCAAAACTTAGACAAACAAAATTATGGATTGCTTTACAGCAATTTATATGGAACAAGAATTGAAGATGTTGATGTTTCGTTAGGTTTAACAGATGCATATAAGATTCATGCCGTTTATGAATCTTTAGATGATAACGATCCAGTTCTTCCATCTGTTACTTTAGTAGAACCAGCGTTCTTTGCTACAGGAAGCATTGTTAGTGGTAGAACATCTTTAGCTAGAGGTAGAGTTGTTGGATTCAACTCAAGTACTTTAAAACTCAGTATTGTTTATTTGGATGGTTCATTCCAACCAGGTGAAACTATCGATGGTTTTGATAGTACTAGTGCATCTATTTCTGCCATTATCAATGACTCTGTTGGTTCTGTTGAATCTGGTTCTAAGGTAATCACTGATAGGTATAGATTGGAAACTGGACAAACCAACTTCCAATACGCAATTTCTAAAATCGTAAGAGAAAAGGGTGTTGCTACCCCTATTAGAAAATTAAAGATTGTATTTGATTATTACAATCATTCTGCAACAGGTGATTATTTTGGTGGACAATCTTATTTGAACACATCTTATAGCGATGTTCCAACATATGATGGAAGATTCTTGTCCGATTATTTAGATTTCCGACCTGGTGTTAAAAATCTTTATAGTGGTGCTGGTTCTGTAGCATCTCCTGCATATGTTAACTGCTCTACGTTAGATTTTAAATCCAGAGTATATCCAACATCAGGGACTCCTGGAGCGACACTTTTCGATATTCCAAAAATCGACAGTGATTTCCGTTGCGACTTTGATTGGTATCTTCCTAGAATTGATAAACTGTTCTTATCTCCAGATGGAGAATTTAAAGTTATTAAAGGTAAATCTGAAGAACTTCCTGGTGAACCTGATGATTTGCAAGAGAGTATGCTTTTAGCGACGCTGCGTCATGCTCCATATGGATTTGACCCCAATGATGATGTTATCATCACTAAGTCTGAAAATAGACGATATACTATGAGAGATATCGGCAAACTGGAAAAGAGAATTGACCAGGTTGAATATTATACCTCTCTCAATATGCTTGAGAGTGATACCTTTAATGTTGACGTTTTGGATGCAACTGGTAAAAATCGTCTAAAGAATGGTTTTATTGTAGACGATTTTACAGATCATTCTAAATCTTCTACAACTTCTGTAGATTATTCAGCATCATTAGATTTTGAGGAAGGTGTTGCTAGACCTTCTCATTACACCACTGCATTTTCTCTGATTCTTAATGAATCTCTTTCTACCAATATTCAGAGAACTGGTGCTACATCTGCTGATGACGAAGGTGCGATTATTTCTCTTCCTTATACTGAAGATACTCTCATTGAGCAACCTTATGCATCTCGTGTTGAAAATGTCAACCCATTCAATGTTTTTGCCTACATTGGTAACATCACACTCGATCCAGCATCAGATAACTGGGTAGATACAAGGAGATTGCCAACCAGAGTTACTACAATTGAAGGTAATTTCCAAGCAACCAGACAGAGATTAAATGCAACTGGTAGAGGAGGATTCGCTCCTATTCAATGGGGTTCTTGGAGAACAAATTGGACTGGCAGAAGAACATCTGGTAGTAGAACTTGGAGAGAGCACACCTTTGCAAACTTTGTTAGTGGTAGGGGTCGTCGTGTTCTGGCAAGTAGAACTGTTACAACGACCAGAAGACAAACTAGAACTGGTATCAGAACTAGAGTTGTACCTAGAATTGATAGGCAGTCTCTCGGTGATAGCATTGTTTCTAGCACATCTATCAGCTGGATGCGTTCCAGAAACATCCGTATCACTGCGGAAAGAATGAAGCCAAGAACAAGATTCTACATTTTCTTCGATAGAAAAAATATCAATGATTATGTTACGCCAAAAATTATTGAGGTTATTAAAGACCCATCGGTTGATAGTAGAACAAACTCCATTCCATTTGTTCCTGGTGAAACTATTACTGGAACAAAAAGTAAGTGTAAACTTTTATGCTTAAGACCAGATAGTTGGTTCAATGGATATAATCCATATGATGATTCCGAACTTCCCACTTCATATTCTTCCAATACAAACTTTGTCAACCATAATGTTTATGCTCAGGCAATGCGTAACGGGAGAAATGCTAAGTATTATGGCAATATTCAAGTCGGAGAAGTTCTTAGAGGTGCTTCTGGTGCAAAGGCAGTCGTAAAAGACCGCAGACACGTTACCGACCGTTTTGGTAAGTATAGAGGAAACTTCTTTATTCCAGAACCAATCAAGAATGTCAATCCTCGTTGGAAGACTGGCACAAGAACTCTTCGTATGACATCTCAAGCAGATGATACGAGAATCCCAGGTGCAGTTGCATCTTCGGGTGAAGTTGAATTTACTGCAGCAGGAACACTACAGAGAATTCGTGAAAACGTTCTGGCAGTTCGCAATGCTGATGTTGTACGTGACACTGTTACTCAAAGAAGAACAGTTCGCACAACTAGAACAGAAACAAGACAAGTTGGTTGGTGGGACCCTCTCGCACAATCATTCTTGGTTGATATCCCAGGTGGTATATTTGTAACCTCTGTAGAAATTTATTTCTACGCTACGGATGCCACGATTCCAATTTCCATGCAAATTAGAACAATGGAAAATGGATATCCTACTACTTCGATTCTTCCATTCTCTGACGTTACTATTGAACCAACTGAAATTCAAACTTCAGAGACTGCTTCTATCCCAACAAAGTTTACATTCAGAGCACCAGTTTATATTCCTCAGTCTATTGAACATTGTTTTGTTCTATTCTCGGACTCTAACGAGTATCAGGTTTGGATTTCTAGAATGGGTGACCAAGAAATTGGTGGTGATAGAACTATTTCTGAACAACCTTATGCTGGTGTCTTGTTTAAGTCGCAGAACGCAACAACTTGGACTGCTGACCAATATGAGGATATGAAGTTCAAACTCAATAGAGCAGTATTTGATAACACACAAAACAGTGTAGTTGTTTATAATAATGCAGAATTGAGAAAGGGTAATGGTGGTGTTGCCGAACTTCCCATTGACTCGGTTCAAACTTTCCAACCAGAACTTCAGTTGGTATTGAATTCAACAACACTACCTTATACCAAAGGTGCTCGTGTTTATCAAAAGACTACCCTTGCAGAGGGAACTATTGTTGATGTTGATCAAACCGCTGGTGGTGTAGTTTTGACGGTTAATGATATTAGTGGTACATTTGCAGCGGGTTCTGATACTGGTGGTGTTATTACTAACCGCTTAGTATCTTCAAAGACAACTGCAACGGTAGTTGTAACTGGTGCAACTGGTGACTTTATTGTTGGTGAAACTGTTACTGGAGATTCTGCAGCAGCTCCTACTGGTGAAGTAGTATCTTGGAATAGTGGAACCAACACCTTAGAACTGAGATATGTTTCTACTAACTTTGATGATGTTACACCAGAAACAATTACTGGTTCTGAGTCGGCAAAAACTGCATCTATTTCCACATCTACTGCTCCAGTATATTCTGGAGACGCTGTTGAATCTAGTGAAGTCAGCGATGCTTTCCCAGAAACTTCACCAACTTTTACTACTACTCAGAGAAGAGTTAGAATTATTCATACTAATCACGGTATGCATAGTCTCAACAATAACGTATCTATTTCGGGTGTTATTTCTGAAGTAAGTCCAACTACTTTGACATCTTCTATTTCCGCATCTGATACTACAATCAACGTCAATGATGGTTCTGCCTTCCACAAGATTATCAATGGGGCTTCGATTAGTAATAGTAATGTTGGATATATTAGAGTATCTCCACCTTCTGATACCGATGAGATATTCCCATTAAAAGTTGGTCTCGATTATGATGAGGATGAATATGAAATTATGTCTTATGAGGCAATCAGTGGTGATGGTAAGACAATTACAATCACTGAAAGGGGTCTTGATGGAACAACAGCAAGGGCATTTAGTGATGAATCTGTTGTCGAATGTTACAATTTAGATGGCATTCCTCTCACAGAAATTAATAAGACTCATACTGCAATTTCAAATCCAACACTAGACACTTATGATGTAGTTACATCATCTATTGCTAGACTTGGAATTCGTTCTGGTGGTGAATATATTCAAGCAACACAAAACATCCAATATGAGGTACTTGCTCCTCAAATTGAAAAAATGCTTCTGCCTGGTTGTAATATTACTGCAAGAGTTAATACTGTCACTGGAACGTCCATCAATGATGGTACTTCTTTGACTCAAAACTCATTTGCAAATACTGGTGAGTTTTATGATATTCTCTTAGATGAGGATAATTACTTTACATCCCCTCAGATTATATGTTCTCAGATTAATGAGTCTTCCGAACTTTCTGGTGGTAAATCGTTTAGAATGGATATTACGTTGACAAGTGAAACTGATAATGTATCACCAATTATCGATATGGACAGATTGTCAATGTTAACAACATCTAATAGGATTAATAATCCATCTAATGCTAACGATGCTTTAATTTCTGAGGGTGATACTCATGAAGCAATCTATATTACAAAGATTGCAACTCTTACGAATCCATCTAGCGCGATTAAGTTAATCTTTGGGGGTTACCGTCCACCCAATACTCAGATTAAACCGCTATATAGAGTGTTACCTACGGGTTCTACGGACCCAATCGAATCTTATGGTTGGTCATATTTCCCAACCAACGATGCAACAATTCCTGGAACTACAGAGCAATTGTTCTTTAGTGACTATGAATATGAAGTTAGTGGACTTGACTTTACTCAATATCAAGTGAAGATTCTTTTCATATCTCCTAACCAAGCATCGGTTCCTCAGATTCAAGACTTCCGAGCTATTGCCCTTGCAGTATGATGAAAGTTCCTATTAAAGATAAGGAAGGATGGTATAAAGATTCGCGTACTGGTTCTATCGAGTGCGCGAATCAAAGCACCTACCAAAAGTACATGGCAGCATATAAAGCTGAGCAGGAAGAAAAGAAAAAAATGGAGACTTTACAAAATGAAGTTTCTGAATTAAAATCTGATATGAGTGAGATAAAATCACTCTTACTAACGTTAGTACAAGACAAAAAGGTTTAAATTATGTCGATTGAACAAGTCTCTCAAACCGAGATGCTCACTCAATTCAAAGAGCGTCTCCAAAAGTTGATTGTCGAAAATCAACAACTTGCTTCTAAAATTAAAGAAAATGAAGCAACCGCACTAAAACTTCAGGGTGCTATTGAAACTCTGGAATATTATAATCCCGAAACTATGTCCGCACCTCCTGAGGAAGAGACATCGGTAGATGAAGTAACTGAAGAGTAATAAAGAGGGGACGAGAGTCCCCTTTTTTTTATTACGCATAAATAACTTGGAAGCATTATCTCATAAGAGTTGTCGTAAAAAATGGCAAATAGAATTCAATTAAGACGAGGTGGCGCTCAGGAATGGGCAAACGCTAACCCAACCTTGGCACAAGGAGAACTCGGGATCGAACTTGATACAGGTCGTATCAAAATCGGTGATGGTGTTTCTGCATGGAATACACTGAGATATGAACGTCCTGTTGAGTCTACCTCCAACACGGCAAATACTCTTGTGCAAAGAGATGCTGATGGTAATTTTTCTGCAGGTACAATTACTGCAACTTTAATTGGTAATGCTTCTACCGCTGCACGTTTGGCATCTACCAGACAGATTCAGTTATCTCAAGACATCACTGCTTCTGGTGTTTTCGATGGTTCTGCAAACCTGAACCTTAATGCAGAACTCACACTTGTTTCAACTCTTCCTCATTACGATGGCACAGGAACACCTACAGGAACATATACTTCTCTTACTGTAGATGCAAAGGGTAGAATTATTAATGCTTCAAATCCATCGACTCTCGCTGCATATAATCTCGATGGTAATGTAGAGGGTTCTTCTGCACAACCTTATGACCTTGACCTTGCTGCAATTTCTGGACTGACTACAACAGGTATTATTTCCAGAACTTCTGGTGGCAGCATGGCAACCAGAACTATTACTGGTACTGCAACTAGAATCGCTATTAACGATGGTGCTGGTATTTCTGGTAATCCAACAATCGACCTTATCGTTACTGCTGTAGTACCAGGGGACTACAATACCGAGTCCCTTACATCTGTAACTGCACTTGGTCCCAATAATGAACCATTTGGCACAGAAACTGTAAATGCATCGAAATTTACAGTTGATGCTTATGGTCGTTTGACCTCTGCTACAAACGTGCCTATTGCTACCGCTACTGAGGGCAGCAAGTATGCTACATATAGTGCTGGGGTAGCTTATTCCCGATATGACATCATCGAAGAGGGTGGTAACGTCTATCAAGCCATTCAAGATATTCTTGCGGGCGCTGGTGCCCCAGCTCATACTGATAGCAGCGATACTGGAGGATGGAGGTTCCTCGCGGCTGCGGCAACA
>Ga0255768_10001621_pt1 | contig 23050 bp, 28 predicted proteins | sample 071ome_33_FD_179983 | JGI IMG/M metagenome (GOLD analysis project Ga0255768, IMG submission 179983) | Coastal salt marsh microbial communities from the Groves Creek Marsh, Skidaway Island, Georgia - 071412AT metaG (version 2) | ecosystem: Environmental > Aquatic > Marine > Intertidal zone >...
ATCTAGCAATCCAGTCTCTCAACAGAACTGCTCCGCTTCAGTTGAACCCGACAAGGCAGCGGTAGAACTACCCAATGCCTCAGTGATCACATCAAAATATCCTACGCCAACTTCTCTTTGATGCTTTGCGCTTGTGTATCCAAACTGCTCGGCGGCGAACTCCTCCTCCTGTAACCAAGAATATGCCAGCATGCCATGCTTCTTGTACGAACGGGCAAACTGAAACACTGCGTTATTTGTAGCATGGAAACCAGCGAGAGTAATAAACTGAAACTTGAATCCCATCTTGCCCAACTCCCACTGGAAGTCAGCAAGTTCTTGATCTCCTGGGATACTCTTGCGCCAGTTAAACGAAGGCGAACAGTTGTACGCCAGCATAGCATCAGGGACAGCACCCTTCACCGCATCAGCAAACTGCTTCGCTTCCTTCAGGCAAGGTTTTGAGGTTTCGCACCAAACTAGATCAGCATACTCTGCGTATCGTTGACCACGCTCGCAACCGAACTCTAGTCCCCGTCCTTCTTGGATGGAGTAGAATCCTTCTGGTGAACGATCTCCGGTGAGGAATTTACGGTCAAGATCGTCGACATCGGTCGCAAGGAACTTGGCAGATTCTGCGTCCGTTCTAGCAATAACAACAGTGTCGGTCCCAGCAACATCACTAGCAAGACGAGCAGCATTAAGATTCCGGATAGCTTGTGAAGTCGGTATGAGAACCTTTCCTCCGAGGTGTCCGCACTTTTTTTCTGAGGAGACTTGGTCTTCAAAGTGGACGGCTGCTGCGCCTGCCTCAATAAGATTTCGTGCCAGTTCGTAAGCATTTAAAACTCCTCCGAATCCTGCTTCCGCATCCGCGATGATAGGAGCGAACGGAAACCCTTCGCCACCTTCCGATACAGATATCTGATCCTGTCGCCTAAAACTATTATTGATATTCCTAACAACGTCAGGAACAGAGTTAACAGGGTATAGACTCTGGTCAGGATAAGTTTCCAGCGCACTATTAGACGACGCTGCGACTTGCCATCCCGATAAGTATATTGCATGGATACCAGCCTTGACATGTTGTACTGCCTGTTGACCGTTGTATGCTCCGAACGTATTTATATATGGGTGCGTAGCGAACAACTTACGAAGGTTGTTCGCACCCATCTTTGCCAGTGTGTGCTCTACTTGCACTGACCCTTTTAGTTTGTCCACTACTTCTGGGTCGTAGTCACGCTTCTTCATTACTATTCCTTATTGATAATTTGTCTAAACTAATCTTATCTTTCGCCGACATAATATATGCCGAGATTGCCAAAATCAAAATACCACCACTCTCAAAAATTATATCCAAGGGTTCGTTGCCCTTGGTTTGTAGTATGATCATACGAGTCAATGCTGTCATCGCAATAATCAACGGGAGTGTAACTGGTATCCTATGATCTTTGTAGAAAGCACCAACCATACCCAATATCTCTGCGTAGATAAACAGGAGGAAAAGATCGGCGAGCGCCATCTTACCCTGTCCTGCAAACATAGCGACGATATCGTATCCAGCTGCCCAGACCGTGCCTGCTACAATGAAAAGGAGAAGTGCCTTCTCAATATGCATGATGCCTTCGCCGACACCATGTTTGATTTTGTTTTTGCTAATCATATTAATACTTTGTCTTGCCAGTCGCTGTTCGAGAAGGGGCACGAGACTCATTTCCAATGGTCGTTGGCTTACCTTCACTGTCACTTTCTTTTACGAAAATACCATCAACCATTTTACCTTTGCGGTCTTTAATATCATTCCATGCATGTAACAAGCACTCTTCCAAATTAGTGCCGTTACGTTCCGCAATATTTATAAGCACAACCATGCAGTCTCCAATATCATCTTTGATATCTTTACCCTTACATACGTTGTCGCTCAACTCACCAACTTCTTGAATCAGTTTACATACCTGATCTTTGTCAGTAGCACCATTGATCAAGTTACGATCGTGATGCCAGCGTGTTACTAAATGAATTAACTCTTTCATAATGTTTCCTCGTACCATTCAAAATCTACGAATGTTTTATCTTTCCATGTTTCCGGATGCTCGTTACGATAGTAAGAGATCTCTTTTAATAATTTGTCAAACTTCATGTAAGAAGGGGGATGACAAATAACGTCCTTATGGTATTCAGTTATTTCTACATCTTGTATTACAATTTCCCTTCCTGGTCTCATTGCACCTGCTATAATACCGTCAAAGTGTTTTCTCTCTAGAAAAGTTTGTAACCTTTCAACGAACACCCTTGACCCTCCATGCATGTTACGAAAGTCTTCATCATACCCACGCGTCTTCAAGAAAGTTTCTTTGCGAATCCCATACGTGTTGTATTCGACTGGATCTATGTAGTCCATATAGTTCTTGCCAACATAAAGCCAAGCAACACTATCGCAAGGATATGGTCTTGCCCAAACGCCAAGGAACTGATCCTCTGTCAACTCAGGAATATGTTTGTAAACTGCTTTGACGCTCTCCTCACTGATTTCCATATCAACATCCATGAGAAACACCCAATCATGCGTTGCTTGTTGTACACCAAGATTACGGCACCCATGACCATTGAATCCATAGTTTATAGGCACACGAAGTATCCTGATGTTCATATCGTCATCCGCCCACCTCTCCACAACTTCTTTGGCAAGTTCTTTTGTGGATCCATCATCGACTATGATAACTTCGTCCCAGAGTTTTGTACTCCCCATAGTCAATAATCTAGAGAGTTGTTCCTCGTCCTCAAAGTATGGGACTACAAGACTAACCTTCGTATGCATTTGCATATGCCCATTTAATTGCTGAGTTCGCCTCAAGTTCTAGTGGTCGATTCTTGTACCAGTTGCCAGTCTCTGCGTCAAGTTGCTTACACATAGAAGCGATCTGTTGCGAGGTGATGGGATAACCTGCCTTCACTGCATTACAAGCAGTCGCTACCATGATACGATACATCTGATGATACCAACCTGTTCCTGATACTGACTTATAATCTATTGCCATCTTATTTGGGAAGAAAGGGCAGTCCAAGTATCCGCTCCATACAATTTCAGTATTAGTCAATGAGTTCTTGCGATGCTCGATAACTGTTTCCCTCACGTCATCAGGCAGTATGTCCAACAAATCATTACCTGTCTTTTCTTGATAAGGAAACTCTCTTAAGAGATCATCAACACCAAGTGGAATCCCAGAGTTAACATGGAAAAAATTATGAGCGCCTGCATATCTCGCTGGAATGTAATACATACGCGAAGAATCTTTTGTCTGCTTGTCTCCGAGATCGCCGATGGATTTATTAAGAGCATACCAGAATTGCTTGATTTCTTCTCCTTTAACTCTTCTTGCCAGATCGAATACAATCCGGAACTTAATTTTTTCTGGCGTAGAAGAAGCAGTACTGTACACAACAATATTATTGTCTGCAAACCTATCAAGTATTCCATCTATAGTTCCCTCATAATCGTCAACGTCTACACATGCCCAGTTGCCCCAGTATTCGACATTCCTGTTTGCACGTGTAGTCCCCTCCTTATACACAGCAGGGGATATTAATTCAGCATCCTTCTTACCAGCAAGGGGTTGCTCTGATAGTTTTTCAAGAAGATAAACAAGTGAATCCCAATCAGGCATCTTTAAATACCTGTGGGTCTTGTTATCAAATGCGTTCTTGAAGATAGTTAGTTCGTACATTACTTCTCATATTTTTCTACTATAGTAGATTTGATCACGTCCTCAAGTCTATTATCTGTGACGTTCCAAACTACGATACGATCACTGCTGGGATTCACTGGCCACTTAAAATCTTCATATTCAATAGTCTTCACTTCACCAGTTTTCCAATGCTTGAACTTCATATATTTCTTCATAAAACTAGTAGACCCATAACATTAATATTGTCATCTGACACATATGGAAACATGCGTACCATATTCCATCTAGAGTGATTAACTGCACTGAGAACTTGCCATTGGTCGATATTATCTATTAACAACTGCCTTACACCAAAGTGACTGCAACAATTCAAATCAAGGGCAGTGTGTTCATATGAATGCTGCCCGTCAATGAGGGCAAAGTCAAAAGGACCATAAGGTTCTAAGTCATCATATGCATCAATAGTTCCTTTGGGTATCCAAGTAAACCTATCACCAAACACATCCTTCATAGCATTCGCTTGTTGCTCTCTTGTATCTGCTAGCAACTTGGCACCATCCAATGTGTGTTCAAAACCAGGACTAATGGAAACAACGTTGGCATCAGTAAATTCATCTAACATCCAAGTGGTTGAGTGCCCAAGGTGAAATCCTATCTCCAAAACATTTTTAGGACTATACATCCTCTGTATTTTATTCCAAACATACAAACCGTCAGGGATATATCCCCAACTATTTTCTAAGTGTACGAGATGATCACGCGAAGAAGTCTTCAAGGGTAACTGTCTCCTCTTCATTCCAACCGATTGCCTCTAGCACTGGACGCACCACTGCCAAGAATGCTTTTTCAAACTGTTTCTCATAGTCAATGTATCTGTGCAAATTAAACTCCTCGGGAAGGAAGTCATAAAATGCAATGATATTTTCCCTGATAGGATTCTTTTCATCAAGATACAAGAACTTAATCTTTTCACCGTCTTTGATAATATTATACTTACGATCGAGTCCTTTGTCAAGAAGTATTTTGTTGTAGAGCAAAGATCCTCGCACGTGTATCGGTGTGCCCTGCTTGTATATGTTCTTGGCGTCACGCCACTTGCCCACGTCAGATACTCCGCGAGGGAAGGCAATCTCATGAGGATCAAGTGTACGGAAGTGCGACCTGAATATCTGTATTGCCTGTTGAGTCTGCGCTTCGGTGCCAGTTATCATCACCTTGAACAAACCTTTCAATGCATCACGACAGGAGGCAGGGGTAGATGACTTGACTGCCTCAATACCCATGATCTTCAGTTTAGGTTTGGCATACTGCACACCCTCGCTGTTGTGTACGTTGAGGATGTATCGCTTCTTCGCTGTCCAGATACCTGCGTCGGCGATCACCTCGCGACCCATCACCATCTTGTTCTCATATGCATTCATATACTCGGCGAGGTCACTGTACGATCTTTCGAACAGCGGTTCAAACTTCTCCTCGCCAATCTGCGACAACACCTGTACAGTCTGGTCAGTATCCGTCAGTCCCATCTTCTCGACGAGAGGACCAAAGTTTACATACACGGAATCAGTATCAATCGCGATCACATAGTCAACACCTTTCGTTTCTAGGATATTGTTCATGTACTCGTTGACTGCTTTCTCTGCCCAACGGATAGACAACTGACCTGACATCGTAATCGCTTCTGCCATACGAATATCGTAGTAACGGAACCAGCGATTACCCAACCCACCATAAAGTGAGTTCATCATAATTTTAATCGCCATCTGTTGCGTATCAAGTTTCGTTACAGTTTTACCAGCGTTCTTATCACCTGCCTCAACCTTTGACTGTAACCCGAGCATATCTCTCTTGATCTGTTTACGTTCAGCATACAGACCATCAATCACTGCTGGCAAAACGCCACGGAAGTCTTTCGAGAAGTGTACACCATTGGCGGCGATACAGTCATGAGGAGACTTGCTCTCGGGTCGCTCGCGAGCGAGGCAGTTATCAACTGTCACGCCAGAAGTGCGTGTACTCACGATAGTCTCAGGCGACATATTATACTGCATAATCAAGTGAGGATACAGACTGTTCAGGTCAAACGAGATAACCCATGAGTGACGACCGATATGCGGTGCCTTCACATATCCACCACCGAAGTCAGTTTTCATATTCTCTTTCTTGGGCGGCACAACGATCTTTCGTTTACACAGCTCGCGATAGATGTAAGTATCCCACAACTGCGTAGTCCCAAATGCTTCCTGATAGTTACAACCACCCTTGTATGCAATAGTCATGGCGAGGTCAATCAAACCCATCTTCTCGTCGATGCGTTCAACCAACTGTACGTCTTTGATGTTGTAGTCGATAAACTTCTGATAATCTTCCTTGTACAGCGTGTACAGATTACCGTGCTCCTCGTAGGATAGTTTCTTCTCGCCGAGTACAACGTTCGCGATATGATCCAGTTTGTACGACTCTTGTACGCCATATGAGTACACGCCAAACTTTTGAAACAGATCCCAGTAATCTAGTTGCTCAATACCAACCAACTCATAGACCTGTTGCTTTCTGCCCTTGAGACTAATCATCTTCTCGCGGACGATACCCCATGGTGACATCTTCTTGAAGGCATCACCACCGAGCAGATTGTTGACACGATTAATCAGATATGGAATATCAAACAGTCTGACGTTCCAACCTGTTACGACATCGGGGCAGGTATCCTTGCCACTCCAGAAACCAAGGAACTTGAGGATGAGATCAAGTTCGCCATCACACTTAATAAACTTGATATGCTCCGGAGCAACGTCGATCTGAGTTTTCTCGGGGTCATACTTATCTTCAAGTGCGAATATGAAAAAGTCAGGGCGACCATGATACTTGAGGCAGATAGATTGTACTTCCTTCTCTGCTCGCTCAGGTTCAGGGAATCCATCATCGGACTCAACCTCGATGTCGATATTAGCGACGAGGATCTGGGCAGGGTCATAGGTTATTTCGTTGGGATAATGTTTCTGTATGTACTGCGCAGCGAAGTTGTTGTTACCATGAACCTCAACATTATCTACGCCATCGTACTGTTTCCAAAACTCAGTCGCTTCGGACAACGTCTCAAACTGCACCTCCGACACAGTCCGACCATCCAGAGTTTTCCAGATAGAGTCGGGTTTATTTGCGGGGAGATACATAACAGGTTTGAAGGTGTCGCGATACTGCTTGCGTTCACCGTTCTCGTATCCTCGGTAACAAATACTGTTACCAACACGAGAGATGTTAGTATAAAACTTCATTCACTACTCCATAACAGAGTATCTATTGTAACCTATTTTGAAAGAAAAAGCAAGTAGTTTAGAGACCGTGGACACCAGATGTTAGTAGTGCGTGATCAGCAAGAGCAGTCGAATTCTCAAGATTGTAAACTCTTGTTGCTAGGTTGTCAAGTGCTGCTTTGACAGCACTGGGTGATGATCCACCCCAATAAACAGCAGCAATACCTGAGGTAAAATGAATCTCATTTACCCAAATCTTTTTAAACCTGAGACCAGTTGTACCGATATCAGTGACATTATTAGTTTCTGGTTGTATGCCAGCATCAGCACCAGCTGTGCCATGCACAACAAACTTGAACCCATGAATCCAGTTAAACTTAAAATCAGCATTGCCGATGTCCATAATTCTATCAGTTGGATCACCGCACACACCAGCAGTACGGACAGCGGGCCACATGATTGAAGTCGCGGGAGCATTATCATATTCGTCTAACAGTATACCACCATCTATACCATGTAGCATGATCTTATTCATACTACAAGAATCGTCGAACGATCCTTGGAACAAACAACTGCGTACACTGTCAAGTGCACACATTGGTCCATCAGATTTTATGCCACCGCCACCATCTGGATACAGAATGGCAGTTCCGACAGTGTCTTCGACGGTAGCATTGTCACCGCCACCACCACCGCCACCTTGTCCGGAACCACCTTGACTACCGCCAGAGTAGGATCCACCTCCTCCTCCGGCACCGCCACCGCCACCTCCCATATCCATTCCACCACCACCGTCTACCAGCAGTGCTTTTTGCTCATCAGTTAAACCCCAACAAGCATAGTGACCTTCGCCAAGAGGAGGAGCACTAGAATCTCCATCACTGTCTACCCAACCACCAAAAGTACCGTCGCCATTAGGGCGAGTTGAATCCCAATACCATGGATCAAATCTAGGGATAGGAACAAGGATTGGATTACCTAAAGAGTCTAATCCTACGAACGGATCGTCTGGATAACCATAATGCCCTATGGTGATGCCGTATCCAGTCCAATAACCATCTGAATCATTACCTTCAGGAGTAATCAGTGAAGTGCCTGTTCTGATTACTGTGGTAGCAGCTTCAACGAAAGAAGAACCGGATTTTGTGCTGCACGCTTCCTCAATGGCAAATCCAGTGTTAGTGTCGTAGACAATGTATTCGGGTTTTTTTGGCATACTGTTATTTAGTCTTCAATGATCACGAAATCGCGACTCCAAGTCGGTCCTCCGCCAGCAGCATTAGTAACAGCACCATTTGCTGTTTTAAAACTCATAGTTTCAAACATTGGTTTGTCGAGGTCATATTTCATTTGATTGGTGTTGCCGCCATTACGAAACATAAACTGCTTACAAGCAGGATCGTAGAACTCATACCCTATACCTTCAGTGCTAGTTTTGATGCTGGGCGACAAACACTGTCTATCTATATCCTCTCTCCCCTTAGTCGGCACCAACACTTCATAGTCAGGGAAAGGTAAACCCATCTGCTCGAGCAATAGCATAGCACCAAACGGACCTGATATCCTGCTGTCAGTGTAAGGAAAGTTATACATGAGGTCTACAAATTTTTCAGCATATCGCTGCGTCATACCATAAAACTCCATACAGGTTCCTGGCATAAACACATCAACTTCGCCCCAATGCTCATCTACCATGGTACGGAAAGTTTCTTCGTTGATCAAGGCAGCGTCATGCTCCATGATAGCGATAGGTTCACCAGCGGCGATACGTTCAATCAGCATCAACTGGGAATGCATGATAGAGTTGTAGACTTCGTTATCGCAGAACGTACCGCCAAAGAAACGAGCGTGAAGATAATCGTCCGGACCTGCCTCGCCAACATAGAAAGGGATGGGTTCTTGATTCTTCTCGAACCTGATAGGCAGAGTATCTGGTGTGGTGCATTGAACAGGAGTGATACTGACGATATCACTCACTGGTTCAAAGGATGCTAAAGAAAGTTCTACATACCGCATCGACAAGGGATTGCCCATGTCGCAAATCATATAAGCGTCGATCATATATTTTTAGTGCTTGACCCCTATATTATATTTGGGGCAAAGTTCCCATTCACTTTTCTCTCTAAACGAAACAACTTTAATCTGGCGCAAAGGTGCTTTATCTCGCGCCATAGAATTGTCGATTATATTAACTAAACCCCAATCGCTCAAAAGAGTTGCGATTGTGTTTCTTCTGGCAATGTCAGCTTCTTCAAGAGTTGCTTTTTTGCCATCAAGTAAAAATAGTTCTTTAAAATGAACAATAAAATATCTGCCTTGCTTGTGCAAAATGTGGCAAGATTGAAACAGTTTCTTTTCTTTTCGAGAGGCAATGCCTATCCTTGTCAAGGTCTCTCGTACTTTTAGAAAATCGTCTGGTTCGTTCAGCGTGACTTCCAACATGTCCGCTGGCGTCCATGATACTACCGATTCCATACACTAGTCCCATATTTTAGATTGTAGTTATTATTTCACAGAATACTGCTTAGGACTATTTAGCGTTTCCCTCCTTTGGAGAGTTTCTTGGACAGGTTGTCGATATCTTCCTGAGTAAAGAGATCGGATACTGCCTCTGCTTTCGCAGTGCTGTACCCATATGCTTCCTTGATCACGTCAATGTTATCTATCTTCGCCTTCTTCGCCCACTTACTAAATCGCTTCCTCGCTCTGATGGCATTACGAAGGAAGTCAAACTGTAGGCGACCATCGAGATGATGATTCCTGTTCATCTCGTTGGCAAGTAAAACGGTGTCGCGGAAGTATGAAAGACCACGGTTTACCATGAACGAAGGGTATTGCTTCTCGTTCTCAGCATCAAGTATGTCTTTCTTGTTGTGGTTTACACTATTCAAAACATCAAATGGATTCATAATATAATCTCAAAATAAACAAATTTGTGGATCATCCTCTATAGTCAATCCGTCCATTCTAAAAGTGCTCCAAGAGAAAGGAGCAGATTGTGCAGCAATCTCATGCCCTAGTTCATGTAACTGACTCATCAACCAACGAGTTCGGAGTATAGTTTCAGCGTTGTTGGTAGGTGGCGGTTGGTTTTCAATTTCTTCCAAACAGAAGCAACCACCTGTTGTTCCCAACTTCACTGATTGCCCTTCATATTCTCCTGTTCCCTCACCGAAGGTACAACTGACATTATAATCTGAGAACCTGCCTGTCGGCAAGTCAGCATAAGTCATGATCGTACCGAACCCACCATAGACACCTTCGTAATCAGGATTATCTGCTTGCGGATTATATCCTTCTAAGTGGTGACCATATGAATATTCAAAGAGACCATAATTGCCTCTAACGTCATTATATTCGTGTTGAGCACCTAATAGATGTCCAATCTCATGAGCGAATGTCTCGTGTGCTCGTTCGTAATATCTTGTCGTCTCATATTCTTGAAACACTGTATTATTAAAACACTGTATAATACCTCTCGACTTGTCGATACCACGTGTTGCATCAAGATTAGCAACACCACATGCGATTGGTTCCTCGGGCAGTTTTTTAAATAAGAATGCCAAGTCAGCTTCTGCTTCTCGTTGCCAATCACTAAGACCTTGAAACTCATATCGCTCATTAAAGAATGCATCATACTGACGGTACAAATCACCCTCAGCAACATCTACCATTACAATCCCTGCTCGGCGAACAAGAGCGTATGTGCCTGATGCCATATACATATGATTCGATTCATAGATTTGTTTATCGACAAACTCCTCCACTGTCATACCATCGCGATCTTCTTCGGTCAATGCAGTATCAACGACAAACAACATGTCAATGATCGCCCTGCCAGTATGTTCTGACCTTGGTTGGTATGGAAAACTGACTCCAGTTTTTTGTTTGATGCCATCGCAAGTCAGGTAATCATATCGAGAATCATTATTGTCAGTCGGATCTGTAGGGCAGTCATCAGGTTTTTCCATCTGTACAAAGCATGATTGATCGAGGTGTACAGTGCGCTCAGTATATGAACCACCTTCACCGTCAGCATAATCTTGTAAGCGATCTTCGGGCAACAGGTGGTTGATACTCTCAAACAATGGATCATATTCTTCTGATGTCAGTGTACCTGCACAATACGAATCACCCAACAGAGTGCCTGCTTCGGGTGGTGGTTCATAACCACATTCTTCCGAATCAGTTTCGGTTACTTCTGAATAAGTCCCGCCTTCTCCGTCAGCATAGTCTTGTACTACATCATACTCGCCGAGATTTTGTATTGTGTTGAGTAGGTCTATAAACTGTTGTTCAGCAGCATTAGCGCAATACGGTTTGCCTAACGCAACACCAAATGCAGGAGGTGGTTCATAACCACAATCCTCTGAGTTTTCAGTTTCTTCTGTTGTCGAACCACCATTGCCGTCAGCAATGGTTTCGATGAGTGTCGTGCCTTCGCACGCTGTCTCCAGAACAGTTCCTGCTGCTGGAGGTGGTGTTACCACCACTTCTTCTTGCTCTTGAGTACCACTTCCCCCACCGCATGCGGTCAACGCAAAAAATATGGGGATAAGTTTTTTCATTAGTGTACAGTATCCTCTAAGTATGGTTGTGAGAGGATCCACTGCAAGTCAGGAAGCATGCGATATGTAAAATGCGTACCGTACATCTCTTCAATCTTCTCCAACTCTACTTGTGTAAAGTCTCTCATCAACCTATCAACAACCAAATCTTGGACTTCATGGGCGAGAACATCAACTTTATCGCGGATCTTCTCGATGTCGCTATCAGTCCAATCTATATCAATTAAACTCGACATTTGCCATCATCTCCGTTAGACAAGCAACCATATTTAGTTCTGCGTCAGCAACAAATGCTGCCTTGTATTGATAGTCCGCAAGGATTAGAACTAACTGAGGAATGCTGTTTGGTGCGACATACTCTGACATTGCGTCATAGATGCCACGGAAGATAGCAGCAGATTCAACATCCATGTTGTTCGCTACCCATGTTCGCATATTCTTGAAGTCTTTGTTCTTGATATGAGAAAACAGGTCAGCGATACTTGCGCTGGTAGACTTACTCAGCACATCTAACTGAAGTTCGCCACCACGTGAGTGACGTTGAAGTTCGTTAAGCACTCTACGCCAGTCGGGGGCGTGACGCATGATCAACTCAGCAACAAGAGTCGGGTTTGATACTGACACACCTTCATCTTCTAGGATAGTCATGGTGCGTGTCATAAATGACTCGCACAGATTCACCATGTCTTTTTTGCTGGTGTTGAACTCAATCACACCACAACGAGAGTGTAGTGGTTCGATGATCTTGTTCTTGAAATTACAAGTCAGGATGAATCGACAGTTAGCACTGAACTCCTCAATGAAACCACGGAGGGCAGGTTGAGTCGACTGTGCGTTCAGATAATCTGCCTCGTCAAGGATGACAACCTTGTAACCACCCTGAAGTGAGATGCTAGAAGCAAACTGTTTGATCTTGCCACGGAGAGTGTCAATGTTACCACTCTCCGATGCGTTGATCAAGATGTAGTCAAGGGAAAGTTCGTTACAGATCGCTCGGGCGACAGTGGTCTTGCCAAGACCAGCGGTGCCAGTAAACAGCATGTTGGGAACCTCACCAGTGGCGACGATCTCCTTAAACTGCTGCTTCAAGTGATCCGGCAGGATGCACTCCTCGACTGTGCGTGGTCTGTATTTTTCTACCCAAAGTGTATCAATCATCATATATCTCCATCATCAACATATATTATACTAAATTTCACGTCGCCAGTCAAACGTGATTTTCGGTATATTTTTCCACGACTTACGGTCGGCATTCCGAGCATGAATCATGTCCAGAATACCCTGTATGTGCTTCTGGTCTCTCTGCACGACCGTGTAGTCGTCTGGATATTGAGTCCCCGTACAGGTATCATCGACAACTATTTGTCTCCCTATGCGATTTGAGGGGAATCTGGTGGACATCAACAAGGGGTCGTAGAGAGTATCCAGTCGCTCACGAAAGATCTTATCGCCCATATGATACCCACGAAGTTCCTCGTCGTATCCACCTGCCTCAAAGAATTGAGCACGGCGACATGCAAATATATTTCCTGGGTCGCCGCCATACAAATTGCAAAGCACATACTGCGACTCGTCACAGGATTCTATCTCGCGGAACAGTGCTTCACAAAATTCTTCAGTCAACTCAAGATCAACATCCATGAACAGCATCCACTCAGTCTTGCATATGGATGCTGCTAAATTTCTGGCACCATGAGCATTGAACCCATAGTCCAACGCCACTCGATACAGAAACATTTTCTTTCTGTTACAACAGCATTCTTCTATGTGTGCTTTGACGATAGGTTTCGCTGGATATTTTGGAGAAGCATCATCTACGACGATAACCTTATCAAAATATTTAAAGGTGCAATCGTTGTATAATATGGACTCTAACCTATGAGGATCTTCATAATATGGTATACACAGAGATATCAAGTTGTATTGTCTCTTTTTAGCAATTGTTTCAGCATAAATCCAAAAGGTGTCTCGTCGATATAGACTTGTTGCCTCAGTTGGTGCGCAGACTCACCAAGATCTAACTCAAGTTGGTGGCATTCAAGATCGACTTCATACCACATAAACTTTGATTGGTGCTTTTCAATTTCATGCCAACGAGTTCTATCTTCGTTTCTTTCATACATGAATTTTTCCCAAACAATCCTGTACTTATCGGGAGGGTGAGTCATACTGTTGTCTTTGTTATAGACTACTTTCCTACAGTCATCTCTATGCTTGTAATGATGCATCGGTCTATTCATGATAAGGTATGGTGGCGGCATCATGATAGGTCTATACATTGCATCCAATCTGTATCGGAATATTCTGTCACCATAATGAATACCCATACATTCTTCATCGTATCCTTTGACACGCCAGAACTGCCATTCTCTTATGGAAAAGTGGTTTAGAGTATCTTTGTCTGGTGTACGGTCAATGTTATGTATTAGGAAACTGTCTCGAGGACAGGACTCTATCGAACGGTGTAGTTGTTCACAGAACCCTTCGGTGATCTCATTATCAATATCAAGTAGGGAGCACCACTCATTACGCACAAATCTCATACCAAGGTTACGAGCACCGTGCGCATTAAAACCGTAGTCTACTGGTATGCGGAACAAACGTAAACGATCACGATACTCTGGGTTGTCAAGTATGAAGTCTACCAGAGTTTCTTTGGCGGGATGATCATATGATCCATCGTCTATTATGATAATCTCATCAAAATACTTGAAGTTGTTTTCATTCCATATGAAATCAAACAGACGACGAGCATCCTCATAATAAGGGCAGACTAATGATATTGGAGTCATACAGTTCCTCAAAGAGAGCAGTTTTGCCACTTACTCAGGTGACGGTGCGTACCGACCAGAGCGAGTTTATAGTCATCTCGGGACAATTAATTAAGATCTAAGGAACTCGTCTATTTTTTCGCCGACCACTAGATCAACCCATGAGGCACCTTTATGTAGTTTCGTGATACACCAAAAGGTGATATCCCAAACCAATGCGATTGGCGCCACCAATGCTATTTTAGTCCACTGAATCAATTCTTCTTTTCTTATATTCATATAAGTCTTTCGTCCATTCTGGGTGCCTGACCAAGTAAACTTTTTCGTATCCGTACCACCACTGACCCGCACTGTCTCCATGTGGTATATGATAATCTTTAATAGGCGCATTTCTTTTCTTTCTTTTCCTTCCTACTAAAAACCTTTCTGTTAGGTTGTCAAGCATCGCATTCGTACACGAACGAACAACCATGCCTCACTTCAATGTCGTAAGGAATGTGTGCACAATGCGGTACGTTCGTTTTGTATATTGTCATGGTTTTGTATTTCGATGGTGCCATGCCTAGAAACTCAAACCCCCAAGCTTCCCAACTATAGTTTATATATTGCTTTTTCTTAGGCATATCTTTTAGACGAACATAACTTCCATTCAATGCGTGGTTGGGGTCTACGCAGAAGTCATACCTATTGTCAATCATTTCGCCGTGATACTTGTACAGATTAGTGCCACTATGTTCTACTTCGTCAGTCAACCAAAGGTTGCATGCTATCCCAGTATCATAAAATCCTTCTTCGATATCTTGATGAGGGATTAGTGCTTGCTCATAGCAACCAAACAATTCTTTTGAGTAGAAATTTGACCAAGAAGAAGCATTAGCAAAAGTTGGTTTCGCCTCAGGATTGACATACTCCCTGTAGAACTCATTTAAGAATTGGTATATCGCTTCCGTACCATCTAGTTGTGTAATATTTTTATTGAGGAAAGGGTTGTTTGGGGTATCCTTACCATCGTACTCGCATTTGTTAACATCAGCAACGAAAACATCGAAATCTAATATTGAGTCGATGTCTTCAACGACCCAGTATCCTACATCATATTTGAGAGGATGGTAAGTGACTAACATTGAATCTTTCCGTATAGAATCCTTTAAACTGTGGCAAAGGATGTTTGTCATTATTAAAAAAGTGTCCAATACTTTTGGTGGTATACTGAGTTGCCCAACAACGTCTTACTTTTTTACTGTTGTTCTTTGTGGACCAGTGCACAGTGTTACCATCAAATATAACTGCGTCTCCTGCCTTTGGACGTGGTGCGAAAAATTTTTTCTTCGCCCGAAAAGATATGGGACCGTTATTACTAGTTATATCATCCAAAATCCAATTAATGTTGACCAGTTTGTAGTCCCCTCTGGCAGCTGCCTCAGGGTCAGGACCCCATTCGTTGTCTGTATGAATCATAAACTCAAACTCTTCGTTAGGATACTTGGCGACAATCTCATCATTAAAGAAATATATTTCGTCAGTCTCTAAAAACTTAGTGGCAGTATCATACTGCTTTTTGCTGGTGTACAACTCCATGAGTTTAGGACTCATGTCTCCAGCACGTTCTAACCCACGCCAGTATCTACCAGTACCAACATCTCTTGGTTTACCGTCCATCTTATGGATCAGATACCAGCGTTTGAGTTTGAGAGTCTCCCACTGTGCTATCTTCAGTTCTTCGGGAGTGATGTAGTTTTCTACAATTGTGAACCCATGGTTTTTGTATTCTTTAAGATGGCGTTTTTCGATCATAAACCGATAAGACCCCAACCATGGTTGGCGATAGCATTTAAGATAATGAACCAGCAGGTTGCCATATGTGTAACCCACCAGATTGTGCGAATGACAGCGACGGAGTCTGCTTGACGATTGGTTTCGCCGACTTTCTCACCGAGGGACTGCGCCCATATTCTCCACCACTTTCGCATAATTCTTGGTCGGGGATGAAGGATTTGAACCTACGACCTTCCGCTCCCAAAGCGGACGCACTACCAAGCTGTGCTAATCCCCGAAAAGGTTAGGTGTTGCCGAAGCAACACCCGTCCTATTACGCACCCAACGCAGCGTAACCAGCGGCGACCATCGCACGAGTAGGAGTACCCAGACGATAGAAGTTCTTGGTTTGACCCTTGCTGTTAGTACGCTCGTTTGCGTAGATGGCGAAACCATCTGCTCGCAGCGAACGAACTACTTCGCGTGGGTTTTTGACGTTGAAACGAGCAGAGATCTGCTTAGCAGTGAATTGCTCGCCAGTTTGGAGTGCTTCAAGCACGCGTGCCTTCTTAGACATAATATATCTCCCTTAGAGATTTCAAGTTTAACAAAATGCGCAGTATTGCGCGATCATTCACCCACAAGGTCAGCGTATACAACATCGGGGCAGGTGACTTCATACGGATCAAATTCGTAATCGTCACGTTTCCCAGCTTCTGACCACCAGTGAGTAATGAACCCATCAACTACCATGGCAGCAAATCTCCAAGATCGCTTACCCATGCCGTAGTTATCCTTGTACACGGTCATATTCAAACCGCCAGTGAACCTTGCAGAACCATCAGGAATCATTTTTACTTTTGTGATTCCTAGATCTGCTGCCCACTTATTCATAACAAAGGCATCGTTAACAGAAATACAATAGATTTCGTCAACTCCTGCTGCTATAAATTGATCATACATTGCTTCATAACCAGGAAGTTGCAACTCCGTACAAGTAGGAGTGAATGCTCCTGGCAGAGAAAATAACAGCACTTTTTTATTGTTAAATGCTTGATTTGTTGTGAGATCTTCCCAGCGATATGGATTATCACCGCCAATAGATTCGTCACGAACTCTCATCTTGAATGTTACAGGAGGGACACGCATTCCCCTCATTTCGTGTGCTTCCATTAGTCGTTCTCGCTATGAAACTGCTCGCACATCTGAGCGATCTGTACACACTGATCACGCAGTTGTCCAATCGCCGACATCTCCTCACCCTTGACTGCGCCACGTTGACACATAGCGTCAAGGACTGAGATGGTAGTGCGCGAGGCACGGAATGATGCGTCATAGATAGGACGCACGTCTTCAATCGTCATAGTCTTTGCAGATGCTGCTGCTTCTGCCTTTTGCTTTGCTTCACCCATCATTATGCTCCGTAGGTTGATGATTTTTCCAGAGCGATGTAGTAGACAACATCGGTACTGGTGTTCTTAAACTCTGAAATAAGTTTAGAAGATACTGACACTTCATAGTCCCCGTCGATCAACTTTAGGTTAGCGACGTTCATTACAAACATGAAGTCCTCAGTCTCATATGAGCCAGGAACTGTAATGTCAAACGCACTAGAAGTTGCATTATTAGGATCTACAACAGTCAATTTAATACTGCCATCATTGGCGGTAATGGTCATCTTCTCGTGACCCAACGCACCAGCGGCACGTTTGACTTTATTTAGTGTTGCAAGATCAAGAGTAAACTTGACTTCTGACTCAACCATAGTAATATCTTTCTGAGGAGTTGTCAGAATAGACTCGTCGCTGTAAAAATACTTGACGTTGGATCGACCAGAAGAATCAGACACAGTGACAAATTCTTCTGCGAATGATAAATCAGGCGCATCGACAAGACCGAGGACAGCAAGGAACTCATCTAGATTGAAAATACCAAATGTTGAAGTAAACTCTTGATCTAGATTAGCGATCGCCATTATGTTCTTCGCTTCGGCAATAGTCTTGATCTTTTTACCTTCAGATAAAATAATATTTTGTTGAATGGAGGCAAAGTTCTTAAGAACTGCCATGGTGTTTTCATTGAGTTGCATCATTATCTCCTAGTTCCTCAATCCTGTATAAAATATCTTCAACAGCAGTAACGTATCCGCTGATGAAGTCAGGGTTCTCATCATAGTACCCTTTCTTTGCTTCCTTCATAATATTATGCAGGAAAGGCATCAACTCATCCATTACTTGATCCATGCCCAAGTGGCATCATATGCACACCAAGTGGCATCTGGGTCATTCTCTTTGATAAAGTTCCTGACGGTTTGTCTGATCCCTTTATCATTCCAATCATGACCAGAAAATAGTCCACCTTTCTTGACCTTTGGCCACCATTCATTCAACTCGCGTTGCGCTTGCTCTATAGAAAGATAAGCATCAAGGAATACAAAGTCAAGACTATCGTCTTCAAACTGCTGGACTGCTTCGCTGGTATCCATCTCAAGTATTTCGGCACGATGTGCTTCGCCACTGAAATAAACAAAGTTCAAGGCAGTTTCTCTAACAAGATCCATCTCAGGTATAGTGGTCTTTTTTCCTGCGCGAGTACCGTCTGTACCAATGTAATCGTCATAAGCAACCCAAGAGTCTACGCCATACAAAGTCTTGATGTTAGGGCAGCACTGAAGCAAAGTGCAGAAAGATTCTGCGCGATACAATCCAAGTTCTACACCAACCAAGTCTTTGCCCAGTGTACCGATAGTCAATACCAAACTACGAATATCAGGGAACTGATCCCTGAAATCATATCGGTGCCAACCTTCGGGATGAGGAGGAGACGTCTGATCAATTTCCGGAGTTGCCCTCCGACGACGCATCGTCCAAGTTTCAGTTGGATAAGAACTCCTCATAAAAGAAGTTCCTGGGTTATTTGGGTTTGCTACTGCCATAATTATATTCTACCTATCTAATCTCAAATGTCAAGCTCTTCCGACGAATTATTTTCGTCGGTCTCAACCTTATCGTCGAGTTTAGTATATAGGTCGCGGAAAGCAAGTTTGGTTTCCTCGTCGAAACGATTGGTGCACATTTCGATCGCAGTCATACGGTCACCGAAGATCGCGAATGCTTTGATGATGTGAACCAGTCGGCGAGTCGAGATGATCTCGTCAACGCCACCGTCCATGAAAGTCTTGCGAATGATATCCGCCCAGTCAACAAGTTTCTGAAGATAGTCATCGTCATTGACACCAACAGAGTCAGCGACTTTGTCAAGAATCTTGCGCTCGATAGCAGGTGAAGGATACTCCTGCTCACAGGTAATCGGATAACGCTCAAGGAATGCCTCGTTGAGGATGTTAGTACCGATGAAGCGACCATCGTCAGATCCCTTCCCCTTCGTGTTCGCGGTAGCAACCACGGTGAACCCATGAGCAGGAGTGATATACTCACCAGTCTTCTTGATGAAGTATCCTTTGCCCTCAAGGATAGACTGAAGACACATGACTTTGGCAGGGTTCGCCAAGTCGATCTCGTCACAGAGCAGGACGGCACCCTTCTCCATTGCCTTGATAACTGGTCCTTTGAAGAACTTGGTATCACCGTTGACCAAACGGAAACCACCGATCAGGTCGTCCTCGTCAGTCTCGACGGTGAAGTTGACGCGAATGACTTCGCGCTTGGTCGCGGCACATGCCTGCTCGACCATGTAAGTCTTGCCATTGCCAGACAGACCAGTGATGAAGATAGGATAGAACTGCTTCGACTTGATCACGTCACGCACGGTGCGGAAATTGCCGAAGGGCACGAACAAGTCATCCTTGGCAGGAGTCAGGTTGTGCTCGAATCCATCGCTGTCCACGATCAACGAGGCAGTAGGAGTAGGTGCGGGAGCAACCACAGCGGGAGCAGGAGCACCAGACACAGGGGGAAACTGATACAGACCACGCTTGACACGAGTCGTCTTGTTCATCACCTTGGCGGTAGATGACAGGGCGACATCGTGACGTTCGGCAATCTCCTCGAAAGTCTTGTTGCTGACTTGCTGAGGCGCATCGCCCAGTTCACGCAGACAAATATCCAGAAACTCTTGTGACTTACTCATAATCAAACTCTCTCTCATATCCAATCAATACAACCATTATACTGAAACTGGGGTACAAACGCAAATCGAAAATACTGTAGGAGAATCAATGACTTAGGCAACCTTCGCTACCAAGTCATTGAGCATCTTGCGGGACTTCTTGCTACCGACCATTGACTTCTTGAAGGCAGTCCGGAGTTTACCCTTCGTGGCACCCTGTAGATCGTCGTCGATCTTGGCGTCTACAATCATGAGGGATGACTTGCGGATCAGGTAGCACTCGTCATATCCAACAGCATTCATGGTGATGAATCCTTCCTTGCTGTACTGTTTCCAGTTATCGTCCATCTCTGACCAGTCTTTGAATCCAACCATCGTTCCGAAGTCAGACTCCATGGAACGGCGAGAGTTCTCAGAGATGCGGTATCCAATCACGTTGCTACCAGTTGCGTTCTTGTACATAGCGAGAAGCATATCGGTCGCCTGAACATTGCGATAGTCATACTTCTTGTTGCCACGGAAGGTTCGGTTGGTGATAGGACAGGTGATAGTCACATATCCACCACCATACAAACCACTGCGAACAGGACTGTAACCATTACCAATACAACTCATCTCGTGCGAGCAACCATCAGTCAAGAAGAAGGTGTTGAGCACGTCGAGTTGATGTTGCTTGCGGAAAGCAATCGCCAGAGGTGTACCGATAGCGATCGCCTCATCCATGGGTGTACCGCCAAGACGCAAAGCATAGACTTCTTGGAATCGACGAGCGTGGGAATATAAAGAACGATCGTCAACAAATCCGATACGATTAGCAAGTTCTGAGAATCGTTTCTTGTTAAGATTACGCATGAACATGGCGAGCATAGTTTTGGCAATCAAAATCATGTTTGACTTACTTTGCTCGCTGCTGAATAACTCAAGCAGACGACCTTCATTAACATACAATACATTCTCACCGATGTCGGGACGAGATGATGCACCGTAGCATAATGAGTTGGTGAAACCATACACTCGGAAGGGCACGTTGATCTGACGACAGAAGTGAGTCAGAAGCAGAGTCTGCTCGATAGTCTCGTACATGACGTCATGCATAGAACCTGACATATCAAGGTACATGATGAAACCATGGTTCTTGCCTTCGGGCACGACCGTGACTTTCTTGAAGATATCGTCAGAGAACTTGTAGTTGTTCATCTTGACCGTGTCGATAACACCAGTCTTGGAAGTCATAGCACGGCGATGTTCACCAGCGGACTTCTTCATCTCAAACTCTTTGACCATATTGTTGATCGCTTTCTTGTTGACTCGCGACCACTCGTTGTAGAGAGCAGTGCCAAAAGTTTCGATCTGCTCGAGACGGATGGCAGTTTCTTCCTTGATTCTTTTAATATGCCAGTCATCGCGAACTTCGCCAGTTATCTTGTCCGAAATACGGTCGCCAGTAAGGATCTCGTCGACCAAGTCCTTGTTGGGCATAACAAAGTTATTCCAGTTGCGAGTATAGTCATTGACTCGGAAGTTGGTGACCTTGCCATTATGCGAAGTGTAGATTTCATTGTTGATCGCATCACGCAAAGACTGATCGGTGTTAGAAATAGGATCTTTGGTAGGACCGCCTGCACCATTAGAGGCAGTTGTTTCTTCCTCACCGTCCCAAGATTCTTCTTCCTCGTCGAATAAATCATCATACGCATCCGAAGCAGAGTTGCTTTCAACTTCCCCTTCCTCTGATTGCTCAGAGTCAATGCTGGATGTCTCGGTTGACTCAGTATCGTCGTCGGTGTCGTCGTCGCCTTCGCCCCAGTCCAATGACTCTTGATCATCGTCATCTTCTTCTGGTTCTTCCATGGCGAGTTGCTCTTTGCGCTCCTGTTCTTCCTCACGCTGCTTCTCGAGTTCTTCCTTACAGAAAGCGAACAGGTCGTCAGTGATAGCGACAACGTCTTCCCAAGTTTCAGCGTTTTCGATGCGAGGCAACCACTGACGTTCGTCAGCAGAGAACTGGACACCAGCGGACATACCGCACTTGAAATAAGTATTGATGCGGTCAATCAAACCCATCTTGTTGATCGCGTCAATGTCAGCACCGAAGAAACCGTCGGCGAGCAGTTTGCGATAAGACTTGATGAAAGGAGCACGCAGACCAGGATACTTGCGCTGGATCAACTTCTCGATCCGAGCGTCCTCGACCACGTTGAGGAATGACTTGTAACCAGCACCCTTGGAGCATACAGCGTCATGCCAACCTTCAAGGGGAGTGTACAGAGCGTGACCCACCTCGTGACCAATAAGGTGGTCCTCGGTATAGGACGCCACGTCTGCCCACATAGGCAGAGTCAGTACACGGTTCTTGACGTCAAACATAGCAGTCCGCACGTTATCCTGTACGACCGTAATGTTCTCGGTCGCTAGGAGTTTAGCGGTAGTTGACTTTGCTGCTTGATCCATATCTTTCTCCTCAACTCAGACTATATTATGACTGAATGTGGGTACAAAGTAAAGTTTGAAAAACTGTAATGAAATCAACGACTTACGTCTGGTTGGTATATGGGGCGAACTCCATCTCGAAGTTCTGCGCTGCTTTGATGTTCTCAAACATAAACGTGTGCTGGTAGATGTCAGTGTAGGATTTGAAGTGCCACTCTTGCTTCTCGCACTGCCTCTTACACCAATCCTTACCAACGGAAGTCAGGTCACTGTGTAATGTAACAATGTGTCCTGGCATCCAACCACGTTTATAATCAGTGATTTGCTGTGGGGTCAAAGCATTGCTTCCAATGCATTGTACTGCCAATCAGAGATACGATCCCACTGAACTTCCCAAAACATTTCAAGACCTTCGTCATCAAACTCACGTTCTTCAGCGTTGAAGTGTGCTTGAAGATCTTCGTCGCCTTCAAGGACCATATCAATGAACTCATCGCTCTCAAGTTCTGCTTGATCTTCAAGACCGCCAGCATCAAAGA
>Ga0255768_10001622_pt1 | contig 23048 bp, 38 predicted proteins | sample 071ome_33_FD_179983 | JGI IMG/M metagenome (GOLD analysis project Ga0255768, IMG submission 179983) | Coastal salt marsh microbial communities from the Groves Creek Marsh, Skidaway Island, Georgia - 071412AT metaG (version 2) | ecosystem: Environmental > Aquatic > Marine > Intertidal zone >...
TACTTTCCTCTTGGATTTGCTTTTTTTATCCTCTTCGCCAAAAAATCTATTAGCCAAGGAGACAAAATGCATACCCAACCTTGTCTGGAAAAATACAAATCCAGCCCTTCTATTAATTGTTGGAATGTTTGATACTGGAAGTGGAACTCCTTTACTTGCTAACTTTGTACAGACACCAAAAGGTTTACTATCATTTCCTATAAAATTATAAGTCAATGCAGTTTCTTCAACTTCTATGAGACTTTCTTCTACTCTTAGAACATCTTTGACTATTTTTTTGACACTATCGCTAATTTTTCCATCATATCTTTTTGATACTCTAACCAATTCATTAGTAAATGCTTCTCTTGAAACTAAATCTATGGCATAATAATTTTTCAAAGAACTTGTACTGACATCTCTTATTCTTGAGACATACATTCCATTATACATTTTTAAATTATTGAGAGATTTTCCTCTCCCATCTATATCAACTCTGTTATTATAATTATTATCCTCAATATCAAAATCAACTCTATTACCACCACCTATACCAGGATATAAATTGCCCTGAGAATTCCCCAAAATTCCACCAGGAGATGCTTTTAACTTGCCATTTGTATAGATGTATCCACTATCAACAATTTCAACAGTTGCTGAAACATAATTAGATAAAACACTCTCATAAAAATAGAATTGAGTCAAAGATCCAGTGAGATCCACTGCATTGCCTTCTCTGTCAGAAATGACAAATTTCTTTATATTTACTGGAGCAATTGCTGCATTGGTATTAAGGGGAACCTTTTCTTGAAAATTACTCATTATACCTATGCGTTATAAAGGGTGCTTTGAATAGTGTGGTCATAATATCTATTTAACGCTCCAGTGTCAGGTATCATAGCAAACTTTGTTCCACCTCCACCAGACACTTGTTGTCCCCCTCCAGATGCAACAGGAACTATCAAAGTCTGTGCTACTTGTTCTTCATATGAAGCCTTTTTACTTACAGCAGTTGCTTGATCAAGTGCATCAGGTCCTGCTGGTTGAGCAGGTTTTACTTGTGCTGGCATTCTGTAATACTTTCCTTCTCCACCATATTCAGCAGCATATGCTGCAGGAGATGCTTCCCAACTAAACGCTGCTTTACTACTGGAGTTTGATATGATGTTTCCATTATCTAAAACAATACCAACATGTTTTTGTCCAGGAGCAATATACAAATCTCCAGGTTGCTGATTGCCAGGTTCAATGTATTGATATCCATCCTTTATCATAGCATTCTCTGCATCTGGAACCCAGTTAGAACTACCCCATGGTGTTTTCAATCCTGCTTTTGCAAATACTTTATTGACTGCCCATACACAACCATTTCTTCCACCATCAGGAGCTGCTGCACTACTGAATCCTTTCATAGATTGTGCTGCAGCTGCTAATGTTTTAGATGCTTGTCCAGGTATTGCAGGTGTTTGAGGATTAAAGAATCCATCTTTTATTTGCTGCTCTATTATTGCTCGTGATCTTGCTCGTTGGGGCTCCAATGCTGCTATGGACTTATCAAAATCAAGTTTGAGTTCTTGAAGAGTTTGCTTATACATCTTAAGTGCTTCTGGGTCCCATTTGTCTGGAGTAAGATGACCAAAAGTGCCTTCTATTATTGCCTTTCTCTGGGCAGGTTTTAGTCCTGGTTGTTTCCAAACTGCATTTGGTCCTGTTATTTCATCATATTTTGCAGTTGGAGCTGCAAATACTGCAATCAAACCCAAAGCAGCCAGAGCAACCAATCCAGGTGGAGACAACAATATACTGGCAAGCAATCCAGCAAGTTTGAAGAATAATGGCAAACCAATGGTTAGTAATCCACCCAAACTCAAGAGAGATGATGCTGCAATTGTCCCCACAATTGCCATTGTTCCTATAAACATGGCAACAAAGTTGTCTTCTAAGAATTTGAAGATTTGTGCTGTCTTCTTTGGATCACTAAACCAATTTAACAACTGCATGATGGCAGTTGAGAAAACAAATCCCTTTAAGAAATTCAAAGCACCATCAAAAATAGATGACTTAGGACCTGCAATCTTTGCTGAATTTTTTACTACATCTTTCTGTTCCTTTATCTCTGACTGCTCTTCCTTGCTCTTCTTCTGAGCATCCTGTAAAGATTTTGCTTGAGCAACAGACTTTCTCTTCTCATTTGCCAATTCATTTTGCTTAATTTGAGTCAGAGTGTTAACATTCTGAGTTACAGAATCCAAAGTCTTTACCAATGCGCCATAAGATCCTTCTTCACCACCTTGTTTTGGAACAATACTGGCATTGATGGATCTATAGTATGAGGTTTTTATAGTTGGAACTATTGCTGCCCTGGGTTTGACCACTATAGAGTTTGGTTTAGAAGTTTTAGTTTCTTCTGTTCCACCTCTTTTGGCTAGAGCACCTTTTTTATCTTTCTTGTCTTTCTTTTTAGATGCTATATTTTTTAGAGCACCTGTAAGTAACATCATCATTTCTTACTATGCCCCCACAATATTGTATTGACCTTTGATTGCATACAAATATGGATTTGTTGGGTCAAAAGCACTGAAGTTTGCTACCTTCTTTTGGTTTGGAGTTGCTGTAGAAACATTTGTCCCATTAGTATTACCTCCCATAGGAAGTGCAGCAATACTTGGAGCAGGTGCAGCAGGTTTTGGTGGAGGTGGTGCAGAAGCTACAGTCTTTGTGGGGGAAACACTTGCTGGAGTTATTGAAGATGTAAATTGAGGTTTTGTTCCTTTCAAAGAGTTGATAGCATCCAATGCTTTTTGGTCAAATTGCAGTTTATTTCTTGGATCAGCAAGCCATGGTTGAGCACCTCTTTCGCTTGCCAACTGGACTGCCAATCTGTCTTGATTAGCTGCACTGAATTTATCAGTCATCTTCAGACCAGCTCTTTGTGCTAATCCTGGTAAAGTATCTCCAGTGAACTGATATGCTCCTGCAGCATGAATAAATCCTTCAGCATTTGTGAGATTCTTATCCTGTCTCCTTATGACTTCGCCAAGAGTCATGTCAGTAATTCTTTGACCAAGAATGGTTTTTGAGTCACCACTCTTTGGAGCAGCACCAGTTCTGTCTGCAACAGTTCCTTGATTCATAGCATCATATCCACCAGAACCTGCAGATTCATACTTCTTAATGTACCCCAAAGCAGTTGCTTGCATTGAAGTGAGCCCCACTGTTGGAGTTGCAGTTACTTTAGTAGGACCAGTCTCTGATAAAATAGACGGTTCTGATTTTGGTTCAGGATATTTAATTAAAGGTATCTGCATTTTATCTGTGATTGACTGTGTAGGAATCACAGGTACTTTAGGAATAGTCAGTGGACTACTACCCATCTTTTTAAGTAATGGATTTATAGCATTTTCAAGATTGACCAACTGAGCATTGGCACCTTCAATTACCTTATTGATTGGATCAAATATTCCCTTCAAAACACTTGCTATTCCAGCATTGACTTTCTCAATGACACCATTAACCCAATTGATCAGAGGTCTAAAGTATTCAATAGGATCCTCAAGGAATCTCAACAACTCCATTATGAGTGTAGAGAACAGGAACTTCTTCAAGAATCCACCAACAGTATCAAAGATATTTGTTATAGGTTTCATGGCACTCTTCAAAGCACCTGGAACACCTGTCATTATTTTCTTTCTTTCTTTAGCAATCTCCTTTTCTTTCTGCTCTGCCCTTTGAGCAGCAACTCTTTCCTTTCTACTTTGCTTCTCCTCCTCTTTATCTTGTCTGATAGAAGTTTGTAAAAGTTTTCTTATTGCATTGTCAAGATCAGATACCTTCTCAGCAACTTCAACATTAACAGGTGCTTCTGCTTCTTTTAAATCTTCCTGTGGTTTTGTAATTGCCCTTGGTGCTGCCTTTACAATAGCAGATGTTTTTGTTTTCTTTTTTCCAACAAAAGATTCTTTCTTTATCTTCTGCCCCTTGACCTTAAATCTACCAGTCTTACCTTTGACTCTCTTAAATTCATCAGTCAGTAATTGAACTTCTTCTGTAGGAATCTTACTATCTGGCATTCTACCAGCAGCCATTCTCTCCCTCAGAAGAGTTTTGTATGTATCATAGTCAATATCAAATACATCTTCCAGACCCAACAATCTAAGAATCTCTGGATCAATATCCTCATTCTCTACGCTATCACTTTCTTTCTTTTCTGCCTTTGGGACAACAACAATCGCAGAGGATTTCTGAGACTTACCTTCGCCTCTAATGGAATTCAGTAAATCGTCCAAACCCTCTGGAATGTTATCCGCCATTTTGTGCTTGCTTGTACTTGAGTTCTTCTTCCTCTAAGTGTTGCTTCAAGAGTGTGACATAAACATCACGCTCCCAAGGCATCATATTTTCTATCTCAGTTAATGAATATTTATGGTACTGCATCAAGGCGAAGTTGAGTTTATAATAGTTCTCAAGGTCCATATGGGACATGCCTATGCGAAAAAACTGGATAAACCCTCCAAAACTACAGTGCTCTTCTTCTTAGTCTTTGGATTAGTTACCTTAACTTCATAAGATAATTTAGGCATTGTCTCAAAGAACTTTTCAATCTGCTTGAACTGCAGTGAGTTCATCTGCTCAAGGAATTCAATAACTTCTTGTTTAGTGACATCAGCAGTAGACCAAACTTCATCTTCACTATAGATTGTGTCTACACAAGATGCAATCAATTCAAATGATTGATCCATACTGACATTATCACTAAAATCAAAGTTACTTGTAATGAATTGTTCAAGAGATGGATATCTCATTTCCATCATCAGATCATCAGAGAGTTTGATTCTCTTTGAGTGATCTTTGTGCTCAATGACATTGATCTCATCAATGGGAATAGTGATGGGAATTTCTGTCTCACCATCATCAGGTGCAATAATATTGACCTCTACTTCCTCACCAACTGACTTACCTCTGATGTTCAGAAAGAGATATTCAATATCAAAAGTTGGAAGTGCTTCTACTTTGATTCCCTTGGTCTCAATACAGTTTTTCAGAACTGTCTTGATTGCTGTGGTGATTTGTTTTGTATCTTCACTTTCTAATGCAAGGACCAATAATTTTTCTTCTTTGACAAGGAATGGTCTATATTGAATGGTCTTTTTAGTTGATGGCAATTCCAACTCATATGTTGGCGTAGCAATTCTTGGTAAAGGCATAACAACCTATAAAGATTTCAGTGTGATTATTTAGGGTGTTCTAAAGACTGTCCCTCTTGTTTCAGATGGAGGACCTGATGCTCTTATATTGAGCCCTCTTCTAATGTAAGTTTCTGTACTGGAACCACCAGACTCACCACCACCTCCTGTAGGTTGAGGTGATGATGGTGCAGTATTATCAGAGGTAACAGGAAAGTTAATGCCTCCTCTACGAACTCTTTGCTTGACGTATCTGATATAAGAGAATGAAACATTACATCTCAGAACATCACTTTGATCATAAGATACAGGCATGGATGTGATTGATGTTGGGAATGCCTTGATGAAAGTATAGGCTAAGTTTTCTCCCCTTGCATCCTTTTCAAATTTTGTGATGTGAACATCACTTCTATATGTGTCTGGGTAATTGAATCTGAAGTTTGCTACTGAACTCTTATATACATCTTGCTGACCCTGCCCAGAAATAAAATCAATCCACCCATCAAAGAAATCAACAATCTTATAATCCCTGTCAACATAAAATGTCATATTCAATGTGTCATCATAAGAACGACGATATGCCATTTTCTCTGTCACACCATGGTAATCATTATTTGCTTCATGAGTGAACAAACTTGTTCCAGGAAGAGATGTTTCTGAGCAAAGAAGTTCTAAATCCTCACCATCAAATCCATAATAGATACCTCTTAGCGCAAGAAATGCACTCACATCTGGGGGTGGCTGAACCTTTACCTGATATACAGATGTTTGGGCAAGATTTAAAATCCTACTCTTCAAGTCTGATGTTTTGACTCTATTAGGACGTGGAGCAGGCATCTATAAATAATCGTGACTACTATTACTATGTATGGCTGAAAGTATCAAAAGTATCTTCAAGCCTCAACACCCTGAGAAGTATCAAGGAAATCCTAATAATATTATTTGCAGAAGCAGTTGGGAAAGAAGATTCTGCCACTGGTGTGACATCAATGAGAATATCATAAGATGGGCATCAGAAGAATTTAGTATCCCATATTTGTCTCCTGTTGATAATAAAGTTCATAGGTATTATCCTGATTTTCTTATTGAAGTGAAGGAGATGAATGGACAGATCAAGAAATATGTTGTTGAGGTAAAACCAAAGAAGCAAACTCTACCTCCAGTGAGGAAAGAAAGAGTCACTAAAAATTATCTCTATGAGTGTCAACAGTATGCTGTCAATCAGGCAAAGTGGAAATATGCAAGAGAGTTTTGTTTAGACAATGGAGTTGAATTCAAGGTCATCACAGAAGACGAATTAGGTATCAAGCAGTATGGATCTAAAGCAAGCTCAGTATCTGGAAGATCCAAAAAATCGTATAAACGCAAAGGTAGATAGCATCAGTGAACTTGGTGATCCTGATGATATGATGATTGAGATCATGGATACCTTGACTGAAACAGAACTCATTCCAGACATTGGTAGATACTATACTTTTGTTTATACTCCTAAGACACCAAGAATTGAATATGATCAGAACCCATTGATTGCTTGTGTTGGTTTATTCAAGTGGGGATTCAGAGGTATCAACTATCACTGGGCACTGAGAGATGCTAATCCTTTCAGAAATTATACCTGGGAAGAAGTTCCTGGAAGATTGCACTTGGTTTATCCCACTGAACTGCAGGACATGAGAGCAATACCTTATCAATATTTCAGAATAAATAACTAAACTGGACCAAGAGCCTTAATATCTGATGGCAGCAAATACTAAAACTGTAAAAGTCACCACAGACAGTGGTAAATTCCAGATAAAGGCTGCAGACGGAACGCCAATTTGGGTCAGGGTAGAAACAGATTCATTCCCAAAAATTGACGGACAACAAATAATTAATCCTAATAATGGATCCTCTGTGCAAAGACTCTATTACTATGAAGGACCAGGAATCTTAAATCCATTTGGAACTTTAGGAGCAACCAGAACTGGACAAGGTGCTTGGACATATGAGGATTATCCTCCCAATTTACCTTGGCAACCACCAACAAACACTCCAGTATTTGGCGCATCCACTCAAAAAGCGCTTTCAAATAAATCAAGTGATGCTGTTAAGGCTATAAACAATGCCTCTGTGAATTCTACAGATGGTGCAACTGCTGCATATTCTTCTTTTAATACACCAATCAAAATGACTATTGATGGTGCCAGATCTGGTCTTGGAATACTGCAGGTTGCTAAAGTAAATCCAAATGAAGAGGAACCACTTCAACCAGGTCTTGGTGGAAATCCTGAAAGCAAACCAGTAGGAGAACAAGGTGGAGAGGTGCTTCCTTCAGTTGCTGCAGTACCACCTGTTGAGCAACCATCCACTCCTATAACTCCCCAACCACAACCAGAACCATCTGGTCCAAAAATAACCCCAACTATTTTAAGGTATCCTCTTGCTAATTTAGATGCTGCAAGTGAATTAGGAATTACTTATGACTATATCAAAATTAAAGTTGTTGACCATATTTCATCACTGGATTTGGGAAGATTGTCAGGAAGTGTTGGAAGTGCTCAAGGAAGACCAACTGACTATGGCAATCAATTTGTAGAAACTTTTAATCAACTACCACCAACTCAAAGTTTGTCTAAAGCGTACTTTGGTTCTCAAGAAACATATGCTTATATCATATTACCAATGCAACCAAACCTTTCATCAACAAATAGTTCTGACTGGGGAACAGACAGTGCTAACATGTTGCAATTAGTTGCAGGATCTATCTTCAACAGTTTTTATGGTGGAGTTGGATCTAAGGGATTAAGTTTTGACCAGATTGGAAAATTGGGAAATGATATTGTTCAAGGAGCACAGAGTTTGATCAGAGCTGGTGTTGGTGGAAAACAAGAAATTGCTGCTATGTTGGCAGGTCAAACTGTTGGAACTAATCTACTCACAAGGGCTACTGGAACTGTTGTCAATCCAAACTTAGAAATGTTGTTCAATGGTCCAAGACTAAGAACCTTTAACTTTACTTTTGATATGACTCCAAGATTCAAAGAGGAAGCTAAAGAGATTAGAAAGATAATAAGAATTTTAAAAAAATATATGATGCCTGCACAACATGAATCCAGTGCATTTTTGAAATCTCCAAAGATTTTCCTGTTGGAGTACATATATAATGGAAATGCTTCTGATGAAGAAGCAGCAGACTTTAATGAAAAGACTTTATCATCACCAAAGTCTCATCCTTATCTGAATAAAATTAAACCTTGTGCATTGACTGATCTAAATGTCAACTACACTCCTGATGGATCTTATATGACATATAGAGATGGTGGTTCTATGACAAGATACACACTCACCATGTCATTTAGTGAAATTGAACCAGTATATCAAAATGATTATCAAGGTGATGATTTCAATCCACCAGATCCAGGTTACTAAAAATGGCAAGTCCTTATTTCAGTTACATTCCAAACTTTGAGTATGTCAATAGACTCAAAGAGAACAAAAACATATCTGCTTATCTTGTAGTCAAGAACCTTTTCAAGAGAGGTCAGTTACGTGAAGATATTTTTCAAAACTTAACTTTCTTCACTAAGTATAAAGTCATTGGAGATGATAGACCAGATAATGTTGCTTTCAAAGTTTATGGAAATCAATACCTTGATTGGTTAGTTCTCCTTTCCAACAATGTTATCAACTTTGAAAATGAATGGCCAATGGAACAGCAATCATTCATCAACTATCTCTATGGTAAGTACAGAACTGATGCAAATATAAATGCTGTTCATCACTATGAATCACCTGAAATAAAAGATAGTAAAGGCAAAATTCTCATTCACAAAGGAGTGAATGTTCCTTCTGATTTTTCACTAACCTATTATGACTCTGGTCTTGGTACAGAAGTAACCAGAAGTAATATTGCAACTGCAGTTACAAACTATGAATATGAAAATAAAATAGATGAAGATAAAAGAAACATCTACTTACTCAAACCAAAGTATGTAAGTCTTGCAATTTCAGATATGGAAGATGGTTTGCCATACAAATCTGGAGGTAGTCAATATTATAGCAGCACTCTATCAGTAGCAGAAAACATCAGATTGTACTCATAAAAAAGTAATAGGCACAAAAAAATCCTGGGAAATTTTTCCCAGGATTTTGGAATCACTTTCCAAATTTGCGATCCATCTTCAGTTTGATGTAATACATTCCAATCACCCATAGGGAGAAGAGGAAACCCTCTCCATACCCCATGGTATTCCATGCGTGTACTGCTTCCATCACATGTCAGCAAGTTTGCTGAAGTAACTCAGAGCATCATCCTCATCCTCATCATTAGAAGATGCTTGGGGAGTTGATTGAGATGCCTTGTAGCTCTGCTCAAGTTTCTCCATCACTTGCTCTTCACTCACACGCTTGGTTTCAACTGCAGCATAGTTGTCATACTCAGTCTCTTCATCCACAGTAGAAATACGAGTGGACTTCTTACCAAGCACATAGTCAAGACGCTTTTTCAAGTCATCATAGGACTTGAATTGGTCAGCAGCAGTCAGAGCAGCAAGAGAATACTGCTTCTTCCAGAGTGCTTCCAGTGCATCATCATCTTCCAGCAGAGCACTGGGACGATCAAACTCAGACTTATCATAGTTCCAGTAACCATCCTTCTTCTGAAGTTTCAGTTTGAAGTTAGCACCACCCCAGAAGTCAAAGGGGTTGATGGGAGTTTCATCTTCAAACTCAGGTTGCATGACATCCATGATCTTGTCGAAGATCTTCTTACCAAACTTGTAAAGGAACACCCCACCCTCATTCTGAGGATTGGCAGGATCTTTCACAACATAGATGTTTGCATAGAAGGAGAGTTTGCGCTTTTGCTTACGCACAGTGTCTTTATCTGCATCATTACCACTGTTCCACAGTTCACGATTCAGTTCACTAACAGGATCCTTTTGGTTGAGAGTAGTGAGAGAATTCTCAATGTACCAACCACCAGGACCTTGGAATGCATGGGAGAACAGTTTGACCCAAGGCAGATCTTCTCCTTCAGGAGCAGGCAGGAAGCGGATTACAGCATATCCATTACCAGACTTATCCATTTCTGGTTTCCACAGGCGGTCATCAGCACCACCACTACCAGTATTATTCATCTTTTCAACTTCCTTCACCAGTTTGCTGGTGAGAGAACCCAGAGAAGATTGCTTTTTGAGATCTTTGAAAGACATTTGGTATACTCCGTATTTGTTGTATTTGGTCTGTTCCCTTGGCTTTGTCTGGGGATCGGGTAGCCCCTTGAACCATGAACTATAGGACTTTTTCAGTGGATTGTCAAGGAAACTCATCAAGAATCATGGATGTTTTTCTTCATTGACTCCAGCACTTTAGTCATGTTGGAGAAGATGTAGTTCAGATCTACATCCTCAGGAAATCCCAAAGACCTTGCAGAGTCAAGGATCTTTTCCTTCATTGCTTTTGCATCTGGATCATCAGACAAACTCATTCTGGTGTAAAGAATTTTCTGCTTCTCCAATAGTTGAGCCATGACTTCCACATGCTCAACCTTTTGTTCCTTTGTCATGGTAGGAAACTTCCAGACACTATCATATACTTCCTCTTGAAGTCTGGTTATTTCCTCCATCTCTTGTCTGACTAATTCAGACCCAAAAAAATCACTCATGTTTCTCCGCAAATTATACCCTTCAGGGTTTTTCTGTATTGGAATATATCTATATGTAGGAAAGCATCATACTTTTTCATCCTCATTGATATAAATTTCCAGACAGGATCATCCAGTTTCTTATCAAACTTATTCTTGAATCCAAGAATTCTATTGAGGATCAATAGTGTTTCTAAAGAGATATTCTTTTGAAGATGTTCTTTGATGATTGGTGGATGCTTTGTTCCCACAATCTCAAACATTGCATCAAAGTTCTTTCCATCAAAGACAGACTCAACTTCTCCCTTGAAAAAGTAAGATAAAGACTGCACCTTTCTTTTCCAAGAGGTGTAATTGTCTTCACCATTTTTCATGATCTCCCCAATCCAAAGAGTTTGAGGATCATCACAGTTCACAAAATTAGAGACGAAGAAATCAATAGTCTCTTCATCATTCTTTTGTCTGCTCAACTTTTCAAAGAAGAATCTGTCCTTCCTTTTATAGAAGGATTGAAGAGATGCTCTGGACTTACCACAGTATTTGTGGTAGTCATAACTGTCTCTTGTAAAGTGATTCTTCAATCCAAGGTAAGACTTATAAACTTCAAAGGGAGTCACTTTGGGGATCATAAAGGAAGTTTAGCATGAGATGTTCTTTTGAGAAAATTCAAATCCATTGCTTCACATTTGATTTTCTCTTTCAATGGTTTAGAGATCAGTTTGGGAACTGTCTCAATATCAATGTTGTTTTTCTCACAGAAGAATACAATGGCATCAATATACTTCATGTCATTGTTATCCTTCACAAGAGTTTCAATCTCTTCTGAAAATTTTCTTGAGCAATAAAACTTACTCTCTAATAATTTGTTGATGTCATTTTCCTCTTTCATATTCCTGAAGTTTGAACTCAACAAATTCTCTAATATATTCGGAAAGTAATTTGATGTACTTTCTTTTGTCATACTCTTCATAGACAACACATTCTCCATCTTCACAAGACATTATGATTACAAATTTCTTGACAGCAATTCCTGTCAATTCATAGAGCATACATGCATATGCTGCACACTGTACAAAGTAGTGCTCAATCCACTTCTTTGGTTTTGGTTTCTTTGAAGTTTTGAAGTCAATGATGGCTAGTTCACCATCATACTCAGCAATACAATCTACAGTTCCAGCAACACCAAGTTTTAGACTATAGAGTGATGATTCCAGAGCATGAATATTATTTATGAGATCAAGTTGTGGCTTGGATTGCTTGAACAAAAATTCAGAGAGTGGTTGGACTTCTGGAAGTGACTCATTCTTCAGATAGTATTCAACAAGAGTATGCATGTCAGTACCACGACTGGTAGCAGCCTTGGTGATCTTATTTGCTTCATCATTTCCAACTCTTGCACGCCACTGACGAAAGATCTCTCTATTGTAGTGACTGATGACAGAGGTGATAGATACTAACTTCTCACCATTGGGAGTATCATAGTACCTAACACCATCAATAGTCTGCCTATCAAGTTTTGGAATTTCAATATCTACATGTTGAAACATTACATACCCAGTTGCAATTTAGCCATGATGTACTCTTTAACAAGTCCACTTCTGCAGATATCCTCTGCACCAAATTCTATTGTATCAAAAGATGGCATATTTTGCAAGATTCTCATGAAGTCCATGATACCAGTTCTTTCTGATGTCTTCACTAAGTCAGACTGAGTGGCATCACCACAGAACATAATCTTAGAATCCAAACCAATTCTGGTGATAATGGAATCCAGTTCATGGAAGTTCAAGTTCTGGAATTCATCAACAATGATGATTGCATTATCAAAGGTAGTACCACGAATGAATGAGGTGCTCCAGAAACTAATTGTCCCTTGTGTTTTGAGATTTGCATACAGCATTTCAAATGCAGCATCATCAGGCATCTCAAACATGTACTTCACCATATTCTTATATGGGATTTGGTACAGAGATGACTTATCCTCATGGTCCCCAGGAAGGAATCCAATCTCTCTGGTAGCTACAAGAGACCTGACAAGGTAGATCTTCTCATAGGGTTTCTTGGGATCCAATACATCCAGAAGAGCATTGTAGAGGGTAATAAAGGTCTTACCAGTTCCAGCACATCCATATGCTACCAGGTTTTTATCCTTCTTATACTCCTCAAAGAATTTTTCCTGGTTATCTGTGAGTGGTTCAATCTTCTTGATGTAATCAAGGTTGATTGGTTTCTTTCTCTTCATGGTTTTGTTGCTCATACCAAAGGGAACTGGATTGGTACCGATACCTGCTTTTGCTTTTCTTGGCATACTTAATTAGAAAGGTTTTACTTTTGCACCAGGTGCTTTGGATGCTTTACGCAGCACATCATTCCATCCTGGATGGGACTTTTGCAGTTTGTCTGCCCACTCCCCAACTTCACCTACCCCAGGAGCAGTAGATGGATCCGAATAGTCTCTTGTCCATTCAGGATTGTCTGCTTTCCACTGGTCCCAGTCATGAACACTCATCACAACTTCTTTTTGTTCACCAGTTTCGATATTGACTACAGGATAAGTTGCCATATTAAAAAATAATGTGTGTAATATTTAGACCCACTCAAGGGCTTCTGCAATCACAGGGAACTGCTCAGCAAAGATTGCTTTGCACATCTCTGCAATTTCCATGTGTTCTTTCTGAGTTCCATTGGCAGATCTCAGATCAATGTAGTGCATCCAACTGCGCAGAGAACCTGACATGTAAAGTCTGGTAGGAGTTGCCAGAGGGAGAACAAAGCGAGCACACTCTTTTGCCACACCATTATCAAGCAAGTGCTGATACAGACTCATACCTTGAGCAAAGTAGGTTTCAATCTGCTTGTTAGACAATGCTACAAACTCAGGATCCAGGTCGTCAATAGAATTCTGGCGATTCTTGGTGTCTTGACGACGAAGTTCTGGGACTGGGATCGTCTCTGAGAGTAGGGAAGAATCAGCATAGCGTTGTGAAAATTCCTGGAATGTAAATGACCTATGACGCAAAATCTGAGCTGCCAGACCTCTGGTAGTTTCAATCTCCAGAGTCATAAATGCCTGCTCAAAGATGCTCCAGTGCTTGTGTTTGATGCAATACTTCAGGAGACCAGCAAACTTATCATTGTCCTGGTTGTTGGGGTTAGAAACCCTTGCACAGTAAGCAATGTGTTGCTCTGCGTCTGGTGTGAAAGAAACTAATTTTACTTGTTGCATGGTTCTCCTCCTTTGAATTGTTTACGACACTTCTTTACTTCTTTCAATTCTGTCTTGATCATCTTATATGCAGTTTCACTATCAATCTTATCACCCATTTCCATGGCAATGATAACATCTACACGTGTACCAAAGTGCTGCAGTGCTCTCTCAAAACAATCCAACTCTTCATACATGATCCTCTTCTCCATAATAGACTTCATCATAGTCATCAATGTAAGGAACAACTTCCTCATACTGATAGTTGACCATTGGATTCTCATCAAGAAGTTCTTCTTTCAATCCTTCAAGAACCAACTCAAGTTTGCAGATTAGTTTCTGAACTTTTTCTTTATTCATTTGTTACCATTGATAAAATATGCATTGAAGTAAGCAATTATGCCATGAGAGATTTGGTTACCTTGAGAAACCCAATCATGCGCACACTCATAGATGTCTTGGGTTGAGTATGGTGCTTCATCAATCTGAGCACCACCATATTTTAGCATAAGAATGCTCAGACATTCCTGCCTCAGTTTCATTCTTTCTGGAGTGTACCTCCAATCAGAATTCTCCGTCATCATCATTCACATCCTTATAGGTCAAAGATTGATGTGGTGCATTTTCCACATATTGTTCTGGATCAGAGTAGACTTCTGCTTCCAAGGACTCTACTAATAATTTTAGGTTTTTTACAATTAATTTTAGGCGTTCCTTTTCCATTTGATAGAGTGTCTTTGTTTTTATTTTACATAAAAAAAGAGGGGCAGTCAACCCCTCAACAAAGACTATTCTAAAATCCTCCTACATATCCTTTTGCATGTGCCTTGATCTTCATCACATTCAATTAGACAATTATAGTAATCATTAATAATATCAGACTCATCAATGCTCCTATCTAAAGTTTGGTCTAATTTAGTTATACTTTGTTTCCACCCAGCTAACTGGTTATAAGAAATTAGATTGTGCATGATAACCACCATTGATAATTAAGCACATGATATAGATCGAATTTAGTACACTTTTCTCACCTCTATAATTCTACACTATCTATTAGATTTTGGTTCAGAAAGATACAAAAATTTATGCCTACGTGTTTATACCTAAAAAAAAGAGGGAGATCAATCCCCCTCAAACTTGAATATTTTATCAAACCACTCATCCAAATGAATGAGATAGCATGACCAGTAATTGCAACCTCTGTATGTTAATTGATAACATGCAGGAGGTCTATTGTCTTTATCCATGTCATCATAATGATAGACATAGTTATCCATTTTTCACCTCTTTGCTACACAGTGACCTGCCATGCAAAGTTGTGCGTTCTTTAGTTTTTTCTCCTTAACTTCTTTTGCCTTAATGACAGAAAGCCAGTTAAGTTTATTGACCTGAGGTTGTGTCATGATACCACCTCAACCTTCTCAGTGTGCTTGATACCACGGTAGGTTTCTACCACAGTATGATGCTCAACCTTTTGTTGGTTAGGGCGATTGGATGTGTCATACTTGACACCACGATAAGTAACCTGCATTGGTTTACTCCTGAAATACTAGGGTGAAATTAATCTCCCGTTCCTTCAGTCGTTTGCGGACTATGGTCAATAATCAAAACATGATGGGTCAGTGCCCTCAATTGTTCTATTGATGAAGTCTTTCTTTTGATCAAAATTGAGCAACTCAGAGCGTGCAATACGCCCAATCATCCAGTTAGATTGATCACAATTTAAATAATGTGCAGGATCAACTGGTTGTCTTGTAATCAAGTTGAAAAAGATAAGTGCTTCAACCATAGTCTGAACGCTCCGTTCCGCGACTTACTTGCGTCTCATTTGCTATTTGCGAATAGCAAATGGGATGAACGATAGGTCTATTATAGACCCCATATATTATATATGTCAACCTTGGAAATCTTTTGCTTCCTCAATCATCTTGGAGATAATTGTCTCTGTTCCATCAATGGATTTCACAGTGAACAGATTTGATTTCTGATACTTTTTGAGTTTCTTGTATTTCTTCAACAACCTTTCCAGATCTTCTGGTGGCAGATCAAACTCAACGTCATAAAAACCTTTACTCATTTCTTTTTCTTAGTCAAAGGATCATCCCAGACTTTTGGATTTGATCTACCTTCAGTCTGTTTAAAGTTGATAAGATTCTCTCTATACCTATCCCAGTAGTGATCAAAGATATCAACCTTTTTACTACAAAGAACTATGTCCCATTGCTTAACTTCATCCTTGATATACTCTACCAAGTATGCAGTACAAGGTAGAGATCTATCATTTGCTAACTCAGGGTCACAGTTTTCACGAATAACTCTGATTTTACTCAAGACCTATTTCCCCACTGGATATCAGGATATGCTTGTCTAACAACATCATGAGTGATCTTGTACTTAGACTGCAGCACTTTATCCTTCACCAGACAAAGAATATCTGCCTCTTGGGGGTGGAGACCTTCCAAGATTTGAATGAACATGCTCTCTCTACGTGTCTTAGAAAGGCTATCATTTCCACCCTTCACAAAATGGTAGAGATTTCTCCACTCCTTGCGAAGTGAAGTATGATCAGTTCCCACTGGAACCTCATTTTTATTGAAAGGAACTTGTCCCTCAGGAAGCAAGGAAATGATGCTCTCATCAAAATTCCAAATCAGAACAGCAGTCAATGCCTCAGTTCTGTGCTCCTTCAAAAGTTCTACTTTCTTTGCATTTGTTCTTTGCTTGCCAACCAATTCCAGAATTTCAAAAATAAATGGATTTGGAGGAAGTTTAGTTACTGTCGTAGTTGCTGTCGTCGTCTTCTTCTTCGTAGTCGAAGCCATTTTCAAACCTCACTGCTAAAATTTCGTCAGGGATTACATTCCCACTTTCATCAAACATCTCAGGATGATATTTATTCATTTTGATGTCTTGTAGATATGTTTGAGCATTCCACCCAATTACTACCCCCACTAAGAGAAATAAAATAGAGATGAGTGAACTAAAGGTAAGAGTTGCTGCTAACATTTTACTTTCTCCAAGGTTTTTTTCTGACATCTAGATGAAGTTCTAGGTAGAAATGAAACTCTCTTCGAAAGAGAGAGACAAGTTTACCAAACTTCATTTGAAAAGTTTTAGGTTCCTCCTCTCTCCTTTTGTTTTTTCTCAATAATAACTCAACACCCCTATTAATTGCAAGGGCATTGTCACTTTCCATGTTATTTAGAGGACTTCTTTTTTCTTCCTGGTTTTTTTTCTTGCTCATATTTCCAAGCATCCTCAAGAATACCGTACAAATAGTCCTTTATTTTTCTTGCCTCTGGTTTGCCAAGATGACCATAAGCTTCTCTCAACTGTTTATGTTCAGAGTCTGCACCACCCTCCAGGTATTCCTCAAGGTCATAGATGATGTTATTGATATTTTGAGCAGTTGGACTACTGATGAATCCTTCTACATCAAGCTTGGTTGCCTTTGAGTCTTTTAGGTAAGCATACATGTTCAACATAAACTTTCCTTCAAAGGCATAGTCTATGGTGCTTTCAACAACATCACAAAGTTCTTTGTAGTACATTACACTAATTGATTCTCCTGCAAATATTTAACAGTTTCAACACATCCACCAATAGTTTCCTCTCCACAGATCACTTGAGGGAAAGTACTGTTCTCCCCAAACTCACTGTAGAATTGTTCTTTGGTAAAGTCCTTATTCAGTTTATAGATTACATGTTGAAGTTCTGCCATCTTGAGAACCTTTTCAACCTTTGTGCAATAAGGGCATCCATCCTTTGAGTAAACTGTGAATGTCATGGTAGTGTTACTGTTTGTTTTTTAGTTTGTAAAAATCCTTACATGATAAAACTTGGTGAGTGTATTCTGGATACTCTCTTTTCATGATGATAGGAACAGCCATCACACCTGGCCATTTCCCTTCAAAGAATACTACTTTGTTTTCCTCATCAATGATTTTTTGCATGATTAGAGTTTGCCTCCAACTGTTCCCTCATGAACAACTTCAGGTTTTTCCCAACCCTCTTGGTTTCCCTTCAGATAAAAACGAGTTGCTGAAATACAAGCACTTTCAGTTAGAGCAGAGACCAGTCCATTACCATCTTTATCTTTACTATGCCAAAGAAATCTTGCTTTCTCCACATAGAAGTTATCATCAATTAGTTGCTTTGTACTCATGCTTTTGCTTCAATTCAGGGTTAGGTTGTGAAGGAACAACTGGGTTCCTATTCACTGCTTCAATAACAATGAATGCATCATTTTGATAACTTACTGTTCCAAAAGGTTTTGCCCACTTTGGATTAGCACCTTCAGTTTGATGAATACCACTATTGGCAACTCCACCAATCTTGACTCTGATATCATCATCAGCAGTCCATCCAAGTTCTTGGAGAGCAATGGAAAGTTTGCCCAACCAATCAGCACTCTTCATCACATTCTCCTCTGGTTCTAAGTTTCCAATCATTGGGTTGGTTCAACTGAGTTGTATTATAAGGTACTTTTGGTGGTCTGTAAAGATTTGGCCAAGTGTCTTGTATGATCTCAGCAAGTTTATGTGGTGTGTCAGAACCAATCACGGATTATGATTTTTATTTTGTTTGATTTTTTGATAACCCCAGACTCCCAGGGCACCGATACCCAGACCGGCAAGACAACAAAGAAACATATGAATAAGGTGTTCGTAAAATGAGTGGTCAGCGTGATTCATAGTTTAGGTTTTTTGATTGGCCAAGTTGCTTCCATTGTTGCTGTCAACAAAAAAGCAAATCCAAAGATTAGTAAGTGCTCCATATTCATCCAAAGTAAATTACACTAAGAGTGAACACAACAAAGATGATAACTGTAAACATCATCAATCCTACACCTGCCCAGGCAACCCAGGCAGGCATAGGTTCATAGTTGTGGTTATGAGACATGCACAGTTCCGATCATTCCAGCACCCTTGTGGGGAGCACACCAGTAAGTATAGTCCCCTGGCTCTGGAAATGCAATATCAAAACTCTCACCAGGTGCAAATGCAAGACCTTCATGAGAGAGTTCTGGATGATCCTCCACAACCACATTGTGTGGAGGAAGCATGTTGTTGACAAAGTGAACTGACTCACCAGCAGCAATAGAAACCTCAGCAGGTTCAAATACTAAATTGCCATTGGAACCCATTTGAACATCAACAGCCCATGCAGGAAGAGCAAAGAATAGTGTAGCAAAAAGTGCAAGAACAAACTTCATAAAAGTTTATGCAACTACTCTATCTATATCTTCCTCATATCCCTATATCTGGGGTTTGTTTTGACTTCCTGATTTACCATCTCACCCAATTCGTCAGCACACTTACACCAAGCCTTCCTTGCAGTTTTTGATAGAGGATCATTCTTTTGTTTCAGTTCAAACCAGATGTGCCACAGTGCAGCACATTCATCTGATTTCTTCTGTAGATGTGGTTCCCTGTACACTCATACCCATGGGGGTTGTGTGCCCTTGACTACCACTATTTACGTCATTCCAATGCCTTACTGCATTGGCAACAATAGCCACATTGGTAACCAGGTAAGAAATAAAAATAAGGGTGCGTATGCCAGCAATAAGATCTGATTCTCTATCATTTTTTCCAGACTTTTCTCCAAGTGCTTTTGCCCATAGTCTCCAAATGTTCTTTTTCTTTTTCTTACCCATTTTTCTCCACTAAAAAAGAGACCCAAAGGGTCTCTTATTATACAGTGTATTTAGTTTTTGATCAATTATTAGAGAGCATTACCTCTTGGCAATACTTCTTCTGGGAACACAAAGTTCTCATGTGGTTGATCAACAGGTGCCATCCAAGCACGTAGACCTTCATTTAGAAGAATGTTCTTGGTGTAAAAGGTTTCAAATTCTGGATCTTCTGCTGCTCGAATTTCTTGCGATACGAAATCATACGCTCGTAGATTGAGAGCAAGACCGATAATACCAATACTAGAAGTCCAAAGCCCCATGACAGGAACGAATAGCATAAAGAAATGAAGCCAACGCTTGTTGCTAAAAGCAATTCCAAAAATTTGAGACCAAAATCGATTGGCAGTAACCATAGAATAGGTCTCTTCTTCTTGAGTTGGTTCAAAGGCTTTAAAAGTGTTTGCTTGATCACCGTCTTCAAACAGAGTATTCTCTACTGTAGCACCATGAATGGCACAAAGTAAAGCCCCTCCAAGAATTCCTGCAACTCCCATCATATGAAATGGATTAAGCGTCCAGTTGTGGAAGCCCTGTAAGAACAGAAGAAATCTAAAGATTGCCGCAACGCCAAACGATGGCGCAAAGAACCAACTGGACTGTCCAAGAGGGTACATGAGGAATACACTAACAAATACGGCAATAGGACCTGAAAAAGCAATCGCATTGTACGGTCTAATTCCTACGAGTCTGGCAATCTCAAATTGCCTGAGCATGAATCCTATAAGGCTGAAAGCTCCGTGGAGCGCCACAAAAGTCCAGAGTCCCCCAAGTTGGCACCAGCGGATGAAATCTCCCTGAGCTTCAGGACCCCAAAGGAGTAGAAGGCTATGTCCGAGAGCATCAGCAGGAGTAGATACAGCAGCAGTAAGAAAGTTACACCCCTCCAGATATGAACTCGCAATGCCATGGGTGTACCAACTGGTAACGAAGGTGGTTCCTGTAAGCCACCCGCCAAGAGCGAGATAAGCAGTCGGGAATAAAAGTAAGCCAGACCAACCGACAAAAACAAACCTATCACGCTTAAGCCAGTCATCGAGAACATCGAACCACCCCCTTTGTTGAATTGGTTGTGAAAGTGTTGAAGATACCATCATCCTCCAAAATTACTTCTCCTATTTAGTTTACACTTCTTTACATAGAAAGTCAATGGGTAAATGTGCTCATAAAAAAACCTCTGAGAAAACTCAGAGGTCTTGAAGTATAGAAGAAGTGAATATTATTAGTGTAAACAATACAATGAGAATTATAATTGCCCACATAAGTGATCTCTCAATCACTCAAGTATTTATCAAGAGGTGCAAATGTATCAATTCTCTCTTGTGCAACTTTACAATATGTTTCACTCATATCTATACCAATATAATTTCTCTCCAGTTTGTGAGCAACAAAAGTAGTTGTACCTGCACCATTGAATGGATCCAACACAACATCACCTCTGTAAGAAAATAGTTTCAAGCAACGCTCTACTAATTCTTCAGGAAACATTGCTGGATGTCCATAGTCTTTCATCTTGGTTTCTGGTGCTATAGACCAGTGACCATTGACATACTTGATGAACTCATCTTTAGTAATGTCAATGTTTTCTTTATTTCCAGGGTGTTTGAGAGTATCTTTACTAAAAACTTCAATAAATTCAAAAGGATAAGACAAGTATGGACATGATGGTGACTTCCAACTACCCCATGCTGTCAGTTTTTTAAGATTATTCTTCAACCAAATAATCTCTCCTCTCCAGATCATACCTTCACTGATCATTCTTTGAGTGATCTTGTGATGAGTAGGAAAGTATTGTTTGTAGTTGGGTTGGATGTTGATGATGAGTCTGCCACCAGACTTTAGCACACGCTTACACTCAACAAAGACTGAAAGAATTTTCTCAAGGTATTCATCAGCATCACCTCCATCATCATGAGTATCATACTCCATGCCATAGTTATATGGAGGTGATGTCAAAACAATATCAACAGACTCATCGTCCATTTCTTTCAGTGCAACGAGAGAATCTGAACAGATGATTTCATTCATATAATTTTGAGTCCTTTCTTTCCATTGGAATAGTAGATGATGCGATAAGGAATAGTTTCCTTACCAGCATTGATAGTCTTCTTGTAAGTGTTTGGTTTGATTGACACTGGTTCATCACCAATGAAACCATCAATACCTTTTGCTTCTTCTTTTACGTTAGCAAGACGATAAGACTGACCATCAGCACATAATTTTAGCACGTCAAGTTGAATTTGCAAACCAGAATGAGTCTTGTTAATGATAAGATCTTTAGTCCATGCACGAACATCTTCTTTAGTGAGTTCATTGAGATTCTCTTTCATAGCAAGGACACATTCCCAGATCTTATTTGCTGCTGCGTCAATCTTATCTTCACCATCATAAAACCTTTCCCAGTCAGCAACCTCATGACTATCACATTCGTCTCTAAACTTTTGAATCAGTTCACTCATCTGACCCACGTGTTGAGGTCTGGTTGCTTGCGAAAAACTGTTGGCAAGGTTGATAACAGATCCAATGTACTTTAGAAGTACCATTCTTAATTGTTAACTGAAGTTATTATAGCACAAAAAAGGACCCCACTGGGGTCCTTGTGACAGTTATTCAGTTGTTAGATATATCAACCAACAGCAGGTGCTTTCAGAGCAACAGGGGTGTTCTCAGCAGTTGCCAGGTCCAGAGGGAAGTTGTGAGCATTTCTTTCATGCATAACTTCCATACCCAGGTTGGCACGGTTGAGGACATCTGCCCAGGTGTTCAGAACACGACCTTGTGAATCAACAATGGACTGGTTGAAGTTGAAACCATTCAGGTTGAATGCCATGGTGCTAACGCCCAGTGCAGTGAACCAGATTCCAACAACAGGCCATGCTGCCAGGAAGAAGTGAAGTGAACGGGAATTGTTGAAGGAAGCATATTGGAAGATCAGACGACCAAAGTAGCCATGTGCTGCAACAATGTTGTAGGTCTCTTCTTCTTGACCAAACTTGTAACCATAGTTCTGTGACTCATTCTCAGTGGTTTCACGAACCAGTGAGGAGGTAACCAGAGAACCGTGCATTGCACTGAACAGAGAACCACCAAAGACACCAGCAACTCCCAGCATATGGAAGGGGTGCATCAGGATGTTGTGCTCTGCTTGGAAGACAAGCATGTAGTTGAAAGTACCAGAGATGCCAAGAGGCATTGCATCAGAGAACGAACCTTGACCAAAAGGATAGACCAGGAAAACTGCAGATGCTGCTGCAACAGGTGCAGAGTAAGCAACACAGATCCAAGGACGCATACCCAAACGGTAGGAGAGTTCCCACTCACGACCCATATAGGCATAGATTCCAACCAGGAAGTGGAAGACTA
>Ga0255768_10001624_pt1 | contig 23039 bp, 16 predicted proteins | sample 071ome_33_FD_179983 | JGI IMG/M metagenome (GOLD analysis project Ga0255768, IMG submission 179983) | Coastal salt marsh microbial communities from the Groves Creek Marsh, Skidaway Island, Georgia - 071412AT metaG (version 2) | ecosystem: Environmental > Aquatic > Marine > Intertidal zone >...
CATGACCTCGCATGTCGAGGGATTTCACCGACATTGGTTCGCCCTGTGCGATACGAAGTTGCTCTCGAACCAGGTCGACACCAGTCACCATTTCGGTAATAGGATGCTCAACTTGTATTCGAGTATTCATTTCCAAAAAGAAAAATTCACCGTTTTCGGTAAGCATAAATTCAACGGTGCCTGCACCAACATAATCAACTGCTTCTGCAGCAGAAACGGCTGCACTCCCCATCGCTTCTCTAAGTTCATCGGACAATGTAGCGCAAGGTGCTTCTTCGAACACTTTCTGGTGACGCCGCTGAACGCTACATTCTCGTTCACCCAAGTGAATGGTTCGACCATGGGAATCTGCAAGTACTTGAATTTCGACGTGTTTTGCGTGCTCAAGCAATCGTTCAATGTACAGCCTTGCATCACCAAAAGCCGCCTTTGCTTCTCTGCGTGCGCCAACCGCTGCCGCATTGAAATCAGCGGGATTGCGAACGATTCGCATCCCTTTACCGCCGCCACCGCTTGAGGCTTTGAGTAATAATGGGTATCCAACGCTTTGACTTGCTTCTTCAAGCAGCCGTAAAGCCTCATCGTCATCTGTTGATTCAATTTCTTCTCCAGGGATGACTGGAACGCCTGCATTCCTCATGGTCATGCGAGCGGTCATCTTGTCGCCCATCTGCTCTATTGCATGCGGAGAGGGACCAATCCATACGATGCCAGCATCCATGACAGCTTGTGCAAAATCTGCCCGTTCAGAAAGAAACCCAAAACCCGGATGTATGGCACCTACACCCTCTTGGAGTGCGATATCTATGATTGCTTCGCCGTTGAGGTATGTTGATTGGATGTCATCGCCTTCGAGGATGACAACGTTATCTGCAAGTTCTGTGAACATTGACGATGCATCGTTTTTCGCTGCAATTGCTATGGTCTCAAGTCCCGCTTCTTTGCAAGCACGAAGGATGCGGCAGGCGATTTCGCCACGGTTCGCAACCAACACCTTCGAAAACATGTCCTCCACCATTATTCAGATTTCCAATGAGGTGGTCTCTTTTCTAAAAATGAAGAAAGCCCTTCCTGGCCTTCATCAGATCCTCGCATTTTACTTGTGTAATCAAGCGTCCACTCTCGAAGAGACGCATCATCACCACTCCAACGGTCGAATCCTAACGTGAGCAATTTAGCCTGAGTCACAGCTTGCGGACCTGTTGACATCACTTCAGCAATCATTGTTTTGACCAAGGTTTCAGCACCTTGGACATCATCGGCAACAGCATCGACCAGTCCAATGCGTAGTGCTTCCTCTGAGGTGATGCGGCTTGCTTGCATGGCAAGTCTACGGAATGTGGCTGAGCCAACTCTTCTGTACACATACGGTCCAATGACTGCAGGTAAGATGCCCAGTTTACCCTCTGAGAGAGCAATCTTGCTCGACGATGTGGCGACGGCATAATCGCTGCAAGAAACCAATCCCGCACCACCACCGAGAGCGACGCCTTGGGCGATGAGCATAGTAAAGCATGGATGAGCCCAGAGAGAGTTGAACAGGCGGTCCAATCGTTCGGAGTCGGCTCGATTTTCTTCGGGGCTTTTTGCACCAGCATCTCGCATCATCTCAATATCTGCACCTGCACAAAAATGCTTTCCAGCACCACGAAGAACAACGATACGAAGATACGGATTTCCTTCTTCGTCGTACAATTTGCCTTGAGAACCGACACTCATCGAGGATGTCCAATCGATTGCGTCGACCAAGTCTTTGATGAGTGAAATATTCATGGCGTTGTACTTCTCTTCACGGGAAAGAGTGATCGATGCTACTGGACCATCAAGTGAAAGCGCTATGTTTTCGTACACTGGTACTTGTTGTAGTGATTTCATATCCATTTCTCCAATATAAATTTTAAATTTTCAATTGAAATATTACATTCTAAAAATGCCATAATTACTGTCGGGCAGAGGCGCGTTTTGAGACGAGGCCAAACACAAGCCAAGAACATCCCTCGTATCACGCGGGTCGATAATGCCATCATCCCACAATCGTGCTGTCGAATAATATGGGCTACCCTCAACTTCGTATTTCTCGAGTATAGGGGAGCGGAACGCGTCCAAATCACTTCCAGTCATCGGTTCTTTGCCTTCCCGAGCGAGTTGATCTTGCTTGACAGTTGTCAACACATCTGCCGCTTGCGGACCACCCATGACTGAAATTCTCGCATTGGGCCACATGAATAAAAATCGGGGGTCATATGCACGTCCACACATACCGTAATTCCCAGCACCATGTGAGCCCCCGACGATGACTGTAAACTTTGGCACATTGACACAGGATACCGCAGTAACAAGTTTTGCACCATCTTTTGCAATACCACCTGCTTCGTAAGCCTGGCCTACCATGAATCCTGTAATGTTTTGAAGGAAGAGAAGTGGTATGCCTCGCTGGCCACACAACTCAACGAAGTGTGCACCTTTGAGCGATGATTCTGAGAACAAGATGCCGTTGTTCGCAACAATGCCAACTTTGTACCCATGAATATGGGCGAACCCACACACAAGTGTTGTGCCATATCTTGCTTTGAATTCATGAAATCTCGAACCATCCACCATTCGTGCGATAAGTTCTCGAACATCGACGGGTGTACGATTATCTTCAGGAATAAGGCCCAGAAGTTCCTCTGGGTCATAGAATGGTTCTTCCACCGGAGAGGTTTGATATGCTGTCTTTTCTGACACACCAAGATTCTCAACGATGTTGCGGACAAGGCGAAGTGCTTCATCTTCGTTTTCGGCAAAATGGTCTGCTACGCCCGATTTTGCGGTGTGGACATCAGCACCACCGAGGTCTTCTGCTGATACCTCTTCACCAGTCGCAGCTTTGACAAGTGGCGGGCCGGCAAGGAAGATGGTCCCATTCCCTTTGACAATAATCGATTCATCCGACATTGCTGGAACATATGCACCACCCGCTGTACACGAGCCGAGAACCGCTGCAATTTGGTAAATGCCATCGCCTGACATTCTTGCTTGATTTCTAAAGATGCGGCCAAAGTGGCCTATGTCTGGAAACACTTCATCTTGCATTGGGAGGAATGCTCCGCCAGAATCGACAAGATAAATGCATGGCAGATGGTTTTCATGTGCAATCGTCTGTGCACGAATGTGTTTCTTCACCGTCATTGGATAGTATGAGCCTCCTTTTACAGTTGCATCGTTGGCAACAAACATACATTGCCTGCCATGCACTGAACCAATACCTGTTACGATACCTGCAGAAAATGCCTTACCGTCATACAATTCATGAGCGGCGAGTGGAGATAGTTCAAGAAAAGCGGTGCCTGGGTCGATGATTTGCTCAATTCGTTCTCGTGGTAATCGCTTATCTCTGGACCGATGGCGTTGAACATACTTTTCGCCACCGCCTTGATACGAACGTTCTAGACGTTGCTTCAAGGTCGAAATGAGGGCTTCATTGTGATCTTTTCGCCCAATGAACTCCTCGCCGTTCACCATTGCATGAGATGGTAATCTATCCATGGCGACCCCTAAGATGAACGCAGGCGTCGGTGTTCTTTAATTTCATTCAACAAACTTTAGCAATCAGACGCCAAGCATGAGGCGGCCAATATCCCTCAAACCCGGTGCAAGACCAACAATCATGACTGCTAGAACGATCAAAAGCCGCAAGTGTGCCTGTCGTCGTTCAATACGCATTTTGGAAAAAAGAAAGGCAATGGCAGCGACAAGGCATGCTTTGATGACAGCGAAAAACCATGCGCCTTCGCCAAGAGAAATACCTAATGCGTCGTTGATTTGACCACCGATTCCAATTACACCATTGCTTACAGGATGCTTTTCACCATATCCAAAAAAATCGATGCCCATCATCGTTGCAAAACCATCGCATAATTGCCCAAACACCATGCCGAGCACCATTGGATGGGCGAGAAGTGCTTTGCTAGACAGGAGTTCTACAGGGTGGTCTTTGTACGATTCAGCGTTCTTTTCCCAGTCATCAATGCTGTACCCATCTGGGATAATACCTGGTTTGAATCCTGTGAGTTCGAGTTGGCGTGCATCTTCTTTGCCAATGTTGTACAGTGCATAACATACGGCAAGGGGAATTCCAATCACGATGATTGCTGGCCACAAGACTGCCCCTTCGGAAACTTTTCCTGATTCTTGCACCCACGGCGTTGAAAGGAATTGAAACCAATGAAATACACCAAGAACAATCGCAGAGATGGCAAAGGCGAGCAAGCCTCGAGTCATAGCATCCCAATCTCTTGTTTGAACAAGCACAAGCCAAACTGACAAAAGTGATGCAAACAGGCCAAAATTCACATACAAACTTCCTATTTCAGGATGCTCATCATATGAAGAAGAGTAGAACACCATCCAATGGAGGGTGAGCAGACCAGCAATCAGAACAAAGAGGGTGAGTCGTTGTGTATGTTCTGAAGCATCTGATGCTTCACCATCAAGAAAGCCAGCAAAAAAATGGGATGCGATCGCCACGAAAATAAGTTGGAAAGCCAACACGAGATGAATGATAGGTGATATGAAAAAAATGTCGACTGTTGTACGGAAAAAATCCGCATCCTCGAGCACCCGTAACACCGGTGCTAAACAGACCCACGCAATGAGGGCAATCGTCATATTCTTTCCATAAGGTATGTTCCACTTTCGAAACAGTGCTTGAAAGAGGACGACACAGAAAAGTAGCGATGAAGTGTAAATTGCGGTGTTTTGAGGAGTATATCCTGCATCACCAGATGTTCCAGCATCTTTGACGACCGGGTCCCAGATAACTGGTTTAAGGCCCTCCACCCAAAAAGCATCGAAGGCTACGACAAAACCTGCCAGAACACCACAGATGGCAACCAAAGCAATCCACATAACGATTTTTTCAAGCAAGGAGTATTCATCATAATCAAGGACATTGGTTGTTGCACTCATCCCTTCGTCCATGATGACCATTCCTAATTTGCTCCACGAGTCGTAGTATTTTGATGCACCGTTATGGTGCCCTATGAAGGAGGTGTTTCAATCACTCTTCTTCTTGGCTCAAGCGTGCAATAAGGTCTGCTTTCTTGCCTCCGACTGGAAGACCGCGCTCTTTGCACAAATCTTTGAGCTCTGCTACGGATTTCTTTGAGTAATCTTCGCTGTGGTCATGGTCGTGGTCGTGGTCATGGTCGTGGTCGTGGTCGTGGTCGTGGTCGGCTACGGCTCGGTCCTCGTGAACCTCAACGAAGCGTACGGTGCCACAATCCATTGATTCTCGTAGCGTTGTCACAACTCTGAATTTGGTCATAGCAGCGTTTGTATCAAACAACATGGTTTGAGGAAGAGTGATGGTAATGTCTTTTCCGGATATTTCAACTTCAAAGTCTGAATGTCCTGTTGTTGATTCAAGGAGTGCTTGAACTCTTTCGACTTCACCGTCAACAACTGCAACAATCTTGAATGAGTACTTGAGTGTCTTTCCAGCCATTGGATGATTGTAATCAATTCGTGCTCGTCCTGCTGCAACATAGGTGACAATACCTTGACGTCCGCCTATGTTGACGGGGGCTCCGATGTAGAGAGAACGTGGGTCCTGAACGGAACTTGCAAGTTTCTGAAAACTGATTGTTTCCATGAGTTCTGCATCTTTTTCGCCGTATCCTTCTGCTGGAGGAATGACAACTTCAATTTCCTTGTTTGGTTTTGCATCGGAAAGAGCTGCATCGAATCCTGGAATCAACTGACCGGTACCAACAACGCAAACCATTGGTGTATATTTTCGACCTTCTTGGTGCATTTCGTGCTCTTTAGCAACCTCTTCTCGAGTTGTCTCAATCAATTTCCCTTCTTCTCCGTCGTAGAGTTCATAATCGACATGCACAATGGTTCCTTCGTCCATTCTATCACCTTAGGTGATTTGGCGACCTACCTCTCCTTCATAACTTGATTGGAAGATTTCACTCTTCCTCTTCATCAGTTTTCCTGAATGTTGGGGCTGCCAAAGAAAGCATCCCCGTCAGCATCAAAACCCATCCAACCCAAACCAAATGCGACCCGTGTAGTGTGTACACTGTCACCCGAATCAGTTCAACTGATTCAGTTCCGTCGGTGGAAACGCTTTGCATGAGTGAGGATGCTTGCGTACCATCGAAAATGACAACTGTATCTCCTGTGAGTCTTGAATAGGTGTCAACCTCTGAACGCGGAAACATCGTTGAATCAAATCGTAAAACTCCAGGTTGGAGCGTTGTCAATTTTTCTCCAATTTTTCCATCATCAATTGAGTAGATTTCAATTGATAAGGTCACGAGGCCATCGCCCACCTCTAGGTCATCAGAAGTCAACTCCACATCGGTAAACATGTAACCATAGCCTTCGTACACAACGACTTCGTCTCGAATTAATGTGACACGGTGAGACGCATCTCCTCGATCGACGAGTGTTGTGGTGAAAATATGACCAATGATGAGCAAAAGTAAGCCGAGGTGCGTCATGTGTGCTTTGAACGAAATCGAATTCAATCGCTTCCCTCGTTGGCGTCGATTTTTTGCTTCGATGACAAGTTCGTGAATGACAAACGGTGCTGCAACCAACGTCATGGGAAGAACCACCCATGCAAGATGCCCTCTGCTCACAATTTCTGAAATTGAATGGTCTGAATCGAAGCCCCAAGCATGTGGAGCAAAAAACAAACCCATCATTGAAAACACAACAACGCTCGATAATCCAATCATCATTGTTTTTCTATCGAGATGGCGTCCCATGTAGAGATAAAAACTGCAACCTAGAGCAAATAAAAACGGCGCTCCGTATAATTCGTGGGTTTCAAAACTCACTACATCAATGCTTGAAAGAAGAATGACCCAGGTCAAAATAAGATATATTGCTGCGATGACGACACTACCCCACAACGCAAACCTAGGCTTGAACATGTCAATTTTCTTTGATGAATTATCACTAGATGATTGTACAATGAGCCATGGGTGCATGAAGAAGAATAACATGATGGCGGCTTGATATATCGAAATCATGTTGCTCCAAGCAGCAGAAATCGAAACTGCTACCCCGGCAGTAGCCCAACCCCATTTTTGCATATATTCGGCGTACTGCATCGCAAAAATACAGCAGACAAGTGCTGTTGTGAGCATGATATCTTGGATAACGAAATAGGTTAGAAGTGAAAATACGACGGCTAATCCTTCTTTTTTCGATGTCATCCGATGGGAAGCATAAGAAGCGAGAAGTGGAAGGAGGCCAAAAATCAAGTAACCAACCGGAGGTATGAACGCAAAGAGTGTCGGCCCTACAAAGAGTCCAACGGTGACGAGAGCGACAGGTGTCAAGAACATCCACTGCCCAATATTCACATTGGTAAGCGAAGTCGATTTCATACGGATATGGGCGAGCCAAGCACCGACGAGCATGAAACAAATCAAAAGATAACTCATGATCTCCAGGGCCACATCACCTTCTCGTAGTACCATGAAACGAAAAAACACATCACTTGATGAGAGGGCTGAGTCATCTTGAACAAACGTGTGGACGGATGTGGCCCACACACCTCCTGCTCTGGTCACCAAAGTTGCAAAAATAGCCATAAAACCTGCAACGAGAGCCCCGCCTATCCACAATGAATCCGATACTTTACCAGGACGGGTGCGCAAATGAACCATCATGGCAAGAACAATCCATGGAAGGAACGATCCGGTTTCAACTGGGTCCCAAGCCCAATACCCTCCCCAATCAAGAATGAGGTATGCCCAAAGTCCTCCGAGACCTATGCCTAGAGTTGTGATGAAGAACGCTGGACGAAGTATGGGGATTATTCGTTGCTTCAAATTTGAATCTTCATGTGAAAAAATTGAGCTTAGACCTATGGTCGCAAGCAATAAGCAGTACGAATAGGCCAAGAAAATGAGTGGAGGATGAATCACCATGAGGTCGGTTTGAAGCAAGGGATTCAAGCCTTGAGAACGTATCGGGGATACCAATTCTTCAAAGGGCTTAAGCGAGATGGCAATAAGAAGCAGTAGAATCATCATTCCATAATGGAACCTCAAGCGGAGTGCATGTGTTTCAGCCCGTTCCCCCTCCAATGCATGACGGTAGACGAAGGCGAGAAGACCCATCCAGCCAAACCAAAGCAAGAGAGGTCCCTCTCTTGCAGCCCAAGTCGCTGCAAATCTGTATCGAAGAGGGAGGTGTTCTCCGCCGTGTAACGCGACGTGAAGAAAATTGGTATTGTTCGTGATAAACAACATCGCAAGAACTGCAAATGGAAGTGCAAATAGGATGTGTAGGCTATGGTTGAACCAACTCGAGTGCTGTTCTGGCCTTGGTTGAATCATCAGATAAATGAGGGCGATGAGGGATATCCAAAGAATGAATTCCCACATGGTCATCCGAACCGTTGATGTTTCAAGTATATTACCAACCAAAGAACTTAGCTCGTGAATATCCAAACGAAAGGAGAACGGAAATCACTTTCTTTGTGTACAATGTTGGCTTTCTGAACAATATTTTCACGCCTATCCAAGCCTTATCGAGTGGGGACATGTTGCCAAGTTCCTCCGGCAGACACCGTGCCATAACAGACATTTGTTCGTCACTCAAATCATACAATGCGGTTTTACCTTTGAGAATTTTATGATAGGGTGGGAAGGTCGATTTCCATGCTTTTTCGTACCCTGAAAGATGTTTGGCTTCGAGCGAACTACGTTGAATGGCTGCATGAATCGTTTGTGCTGCTTCTCTCCCGGACCATAATGCGAGATGGGAGCCTCCTTCGAACAATGGAGAGGTGAAACCAGCAGCGTCACCAACGAGAATCAATCCATCGGCAACTGTGACGCTGCGAGGTCCCGAAATTGGAATCGTTCCTCCAAACGGTCGTACTTTCATTCCGTCCGCCCTCCACGGTGGATTTGCTGTTGGCTTGGGTTTGAGATAGGTATCTTCGATAAACGAGTCAAGATATTTGACAGCACCTTTTTTGTCCGTTGTCACAAGCCCTACATTTGCTCTTCCTTCTTTTTTGGGAATCATCCAAACATACCCGTGGGGTGAGTACTTTGGCCAGAGATAAAAGTCGAGGTAGCCGTCATTTTCAACTTCGTGCATCTCATATTGAAAGCCCGCAATCACCTCAACTTCCGTGCCCATGTCGAGAATTTTTGAAGCCACTCCTGAAACACCGGATGCATCGATCACCGCTTTGCATTCGATAGGAAATTGTTCGCCTTTTCCATCAATAACCCAATTAGAAAATTCATTATTGCTATTGTATACTCGCTCCATTTTTGTAACTTTATGGTGCAAATGAAGTTCCGCTCCAACCTTGCATGCTTCATCGCACAACCATCGTTCAAAAAGATGCTTTTCAAGAACATAGCCTGGTTCGGTTAGTTTCTTAGCAGTTGAATCTGGAAAAATGACTCTAATACCTTTCACATGAAGTGCGATGACTTCGTCAGGAAGGGTCAGATCAAGATTATCAACAGCGATTTGTGAAAGGCATTCTCCACAGTGAACAGGTGTGCCGACTTCTGGGTCAGCTTCGAGAATCATTGTCTTTAATCCTAGCCTCGAACAGTGCAATGCTGCGGAGCCACCACCCGGACCAGCCCCGATAATGACCACATCACAGACATTCATGATGACTCCTCCTTTACCTAACCACACAACACAGGCTCATGAACAAAACGGTGGCATTTTTCGGTAATGATAGCGTCAAAATTTTTAATTGAATATTTCAATTTTTAATTGAAATTTTATATTTCGATAGCAGTCGTAACATCACGCTCACCATTGGCCCAATACACAATGCAAACACCAATGTCCCAAACCCAACATCCCCACCAAGAAGCCATCCAACAGAAAGTGCTGTACATTCTATGACCGTTCGCACAATGCCGATGGAGATTCCTGTTTTTCTATGGAGGCCAGTCATCCACCCATCACGTGGCCCTGGACCCAAGTTCGCAGTGAGGTAAAATCCGCTACCAATGGCGATAAAGGCAGTTCCAACAATCACCGTAATGAATGATGCAAAGGTCGATGTTGGCCTAGGCAAATATGGTAATGCAATATCGATCATCGCGGCGATGATGATAATATTGAGGATAGTGCCAACCCCTGGTTTTTCTCGTAGAGGGTACCACAAAGCGAGCACGACAACACTGACAATGAATGTAGCTCGTCCAATCGTTGTCCCCATCTGTTCTGCAAGGCCCATCGCTAATACAGTCCAAGGTGTGACGCCCCAAACTGCAGATACGATGACTGCATCGCCTAAACCAAAGAGAATTAACCCAAAAATAAGAACCAACATCGTCGAAAATTTTGGTTTTCGTTCAAAAGGATCGGCAGCACTCCACCGCATTGTTGGGATGGCTTTCTTCCTTGAACCTCTCAAGAGACGTAAGAAGATATTTCGATGTTCAGAAGAGACCAATCAAAACCCCTCGGTTATGCCAGATATTCATGCTACTTGTCCTTTTAACATCGAAGAGATTCATTTTGCCGTTCATCAGCGAAATACGGAGGTTCATAGGTGAGAACTTCAACGCAAGGGTGTGGCATGGAGGACGCTTCGCAAGTGGGTTGACCACCTCGAATCACGGGGTGAATTGCTTCGAATGCCCCAACCTGTCGATGTGGAATACGAAGCAGGAGCGATTGCAGATTTACTCGTGAAGAACGATGGCCCTGCCGTTCTCTTTGAGCAACCCCGATTGCCAGATGGTACGATAGCATCGATACCACTTCTCATGAATGCATTTGGTAGCCATGACAGGACGCTACGAGCGCTTGGTGCAAGTCACGAAACAGAAATTGGCGACCGAATGGTCGCTATGATGAAACCTGATATCGGCCTTTACATGAGAAAGCCGTGGAAAGGATTGCCATTGCTTCGTGATGCATTAGCAATGCCGCCCAAGAAAGTTCGACGAGGTAAATGCCAACGGGTCCGGCTCCCGCTTGATTTAACCAAACTACCAATTCCAAAAACATGGCCGATGGACGGGGGCCATTTTGTTACATTACCTCTTGTCGTAACAAAGAACGCAGATGGAGAACATAACCTTGGTATGTATCGTGCTCAAGTCTTCAACCAAAAAGAGTTAGGTCTTCACTGGCAGATTCACAAGCACGGGGCAGAACATGCCGAACGTGGTGAAAGAATGCCCGTTGCAGTATGCATCGGCGGACCTCCTGAACTCATTTTTTCAGCTATTGCACCTTTACCAGACAACCTCTCAGAGTATCAATTCGCAGGCATTCTTGGAAGAAAATCTCTGCCAATTACGAAGGCACTAACTCAGGACCTGTATGTGCCTGCAGAAGCAGACATCATTATCGAAGGATACTGCGACCCAACTGAAACAAAATTGGAAGGTCCATTCGGCGACCACTTTGGCTATTATTCATTGACTGGACAATACCCAGTTCTGCATGTCACAGCGATCACGTGCCGAAAAGATGCCATGTTGCCCGCCACCATCGTAGGTTTACCACCAATGGAAGATGGATATCTAGGTGAAGCAATTGGAAGACAATTTTCGCCCGTCCTCCGTTTCCAACATCGCGATGTCGCAAGCGTTCACCTCCCCCTTGAAACAGGTTTTCACAATCTAGCAATTGTCGCCTCAAAGCAACGATATCCGCGGCAAGCAAGGAAGACGGCTTTGGGATTGCTCGGTGCTGGACAGATGATGTTTCTAAAAATCATCACCGCAGTAGACCAAAACCATGACCCTAAAGACCTCGATGCCTTTCTTGATGCACTCAACAATAAAGTCGAGATTGCGAAAGATGTTATCGTCTTACCAGGGATGGTTGCTGACGCTTTAGAAGCCTCATCGCCGTTTGAAAACGTTCACGACAAATTACTCATTGATGCCTCGTCAATCGTGAGCACAGACCCTCGTTCTCAAGCACCACCGCTCGAAGGTTCATTCAATATTGAAACACCAGAATGGAGGCAAAAAGGTACATCATCTTCGCCATTCACCGACATTGAACAAGTTCATGCTCTTGAGAATGTTCGACAGTCGAGAATGCTGAGGGATAACATGCTCGTTGTATCAACAAATATCAGCGACAGCCCAACTGCACGTGATGGCGGAACAGGCTCAAACGATGATGCGGAAGCCAAACGTCGAGAGAAAATTCTCCAATTGAGAAATCAAATTTGGCAATTGGATTCTCAACGTTTAATTCGTTGGTTGTTTATCACAAATGATGACCTCGATTTAACAACCAAAAAGGCAAGGCGGCGACTCCTTTGGCAACTCACATCCCGATTCGATGTGAGCCGAGGCCTCTCGTTTGACGAAGGTAAAGATAGGCTGTGTTGGGATGCGACAACGCCCATCCCCTCAGACCAATACGGTGTTCGAAGATGGCCTGCAATCACTCTTCACAGCGATGAAACCCTTGAAAAAGTGGCAAACCATCCCGAACTCAAGAAATATCATTGGCCGCCCCACCTTTCATTTGGGGGACCTGTGGAATGAACATGAAGCAGGTCATGTCTTTCGTAAAGGTAGAGCATACTCTTTTTTCCCTCCCATTCGTCCTGATTGGTTACATCATAGCTTTGGAGCAATTTGACCTTCCCCTCAGTATCGACCTTCTTTGGATTCTTCTCGCAGCAGTTGGTGCACGTGGTCTTGCTATGGCGTTGAATCGTATTATCGACAAGGATATTGATGCTGCAAACCCTAGGACAAAAGATCGACATCTTGCATCAGGTTCCATGAGTTTGAGTTCTGCATGGCTTCTTGCCGGTCTCTTTCTCTTGATGCTTTTGGTCAGTGCAGGTTTGCTCAACAGAGTTGCTTTGATGATGGCTTGGCTCCCTGTTGCTGCTTTCGTTGCCTACCCTTACATGAAGCGCTTTACCTGGTTATGCCACCTGTGGCTCGGACTGTGCCTCGGTCTTGCACCTGCAGGTGCGTGGTTAGCCATTGCTGCGGATGTTCATGATTGGGCTGCACTTCACGGAGACTTTCAAACCCATTCAGAGTTTTTGTGGGCACCGACCATAGCCCCTATTTCCATTGGTGTTGCCTTATGGATTACAGCCTTTGACATCAATTACGCACGAATGGATGTTGAGAGCGACCAGCAACAAGGCATTCATTCATTCCCATCGGCATTTGGTGACAAAGCAACAACACGTACGACGATTCTACTCTCATCTGTATGGTTTGCTTGTTTTGCTTTTTCCGACCCCGTTGAGAGCATATGGTTCTTATTAGCATCCGGAATTATGGCACTCGCAAACATTATTGTTGTGATTCAACATCAACAGAAACATAATTTTCAACAGATATTGTTTCGAGTCTCAATGTTGACAGGGTGGGTTCTTCTCGGAAGTCTCATGTTCGGTTTGTACCTGTAGATTTCATGAAGCTGTATTAATTTCAAATCAAAAGTGCAACATTTGCCTCAATTGATTATTTTTCGCGTGATACTTCACCAAACCTATCCTTGATGAAGGAAGGGGGGAAAATTTCAAGGAAGACGATTTCTAGCAGGCCACATGATACATCCTTCTGAATTTCCTGATGAGGACCGATGGTGGGAAAAACACAAAATTGTCGTTTGGTGGTTAGAAGGAGGAGAAATCGGGGATGATTTTGCATGCGGGGATACCCCAGAAGAAGTTGTGAAATTCATGAGAAAAGGAAGTTGGGGAAAAGGTGAGAGTACAGATTCTGAAAAATATATGGCAGGACTGCAGTCGAGAATTATCGGACCTACAAACTTTCTATATCACGATGCTGAATCATTCCTATTTGGTTTGGTCAAAATTGGTCACTTGCATATTCAAAAATGGGAGTGGGAGCCAGAATATGAGAAACCAAAAGGCTCCTCAAAGTGAAACTTCTCAGCAACACATAGAGTACGCAAGAATAGGACGTACTGCAACCCTTCGTGAATAGATCCATGTGAGCGAGGGTGTTGTGGTGAACCCTCGTAATCGTACACGGCAATGAGGGTAGCGTTAGCAGTTATCCACTGCAAGCCCTTCGTATTCTCATGTGGTTGCTAAGGGTAATCGGACAAACCCTTCGTATTCTTAATCCCTACCAGAATTCGATCAAAATCTGGTAAGATTTACGGCGTGACACCTTAAATAGCAATATACCATACAAACACCATGTCCTTTGAAATCGTTGATGAAATACTACAAAAAATGTTGGAATTTCATGCGGATGATCCAAACTGCTACATTCCCACAGAGGAACAATGGATACTAATCGAAAATGCAACGGAACAAGATGTTTCCAAGATTATTGATGTCTTTCTAAAATGCAATGGCATTTACATGAGGGACCTAGTTCCTTGGTTACCTGGTAAAACAGTCACAGAAAAATTAGTCGAAGTAATTCAAAATTGTTCAGAAATTGATTATTCACACTTGGGTTGGGTTTATTCTCATCTGTATGATTCTGACTTTTCTGGATTCGAAGAGATTATTGAAAACTCAATACTTGAAATGGCAAAAAGTGGTAAATTGGAGAAGGCAAATTCTGGTATTTTCCAATCATGCCCTACATTTTTATCTTCAGATTTTGGCAATCAGATTATGCAATTATTCGATGGAAGTAATGAGAATTTGATTCCTTGGATAATCTACAGCAGTACTGAAAAAAACATAATTCCTCGAATCAGAGAGATTGGAGAAAAACTTAGCCCGCCAATGGTAAAGGATTTGTTCGTAACTCCTCTTCTTAGGAGGTTTCCAAAATCTGAATTGTCAGAGATCATGATATTATTGTTTGAATTAGAATTAACCGATGCTTCTTTGTTAAACCCATGTGAAAAAATCTTGGGAAAATTAGTTCAGATGGGTACTAACCACCACTTGTCAATACTTGACATCCTTCCAGAGCAATTCTGTAAAGAGAATCAACATTTAATCGCAAATGTAAGAACTATTCTGTCTATGAGGGAAAATTCCACATTAGGTCTGTCCTCGATACCGATTGATTTGTTTGAGGGTTGGATACGTGTTGCGATTAAAGACTCAAGGGGCATGACAGAGTCCAATCTAAGAGGATATTATATGGGTCTCAAAGAAGGTCCTCAACCACCTAATGTCAGGCAGAAGGTTTTACAAGATATCTTACAATCAATTCTGCAAACTGTCCACAATAGTAGAGTTAGAGATGATTTCCCTCACGGTTCAGTTAGGTGGCAGATTGTAAAACATAAAATGCAATATTTATTTGGAAATAATAAATTTGCAGATTTCAATAAACGAATATCGACTGTTGAAAAAAAACATATTCAGAAAGACCCAATCAAGCCATGGGGTTACTATGCATATAACATTCTTAATGAAGATAAATGGGAATTACTTAGAGAGTATGGACCGACAGTGGGACTTTTGCCATACCTAGTATGTTCAAAATATGGAGGAGGCTTAGTTGAGTGTAAAGTCATTGAATGGGATTCTTCCTCTTGTCATACTCAATGTTGTGACAATTTCTTGCCATTAATTTCTGAAAATAAGCTAGAATGTGCCAACTGCAAGAAGATATTGTCTGATTTTAATTTGTCATGGAAAGAAGCGTTAACAAATTTAAATTGTGAAAATCAAGAACTAAGAATAAACGGAAAATTCGAAATTAATTCCGAAAATGAAATCACTGCAACAAATGCAAAAGGACAATCAAAAAAGGTATCAAAAAAAGCCTACAACAATATTAGGAGTGACATGAAGAATTACATGACTTATATTCCAAAGACTACTTGGGACCACTTGGCAGCGATGCATGCGGATGTGGAGGATATGCTAGGGATAACTGGAGACTCTATCAAGAGATGGAGACTAGATTAACTTCCAGACTTGGATCAATATCAAGGGCTCCCCTTCGTATGGAGGGGGATTCAGAGGGTAGCGTCTGACAAGACCCACTGCGAGCCCTTTGATTTGCTAACGGCAGAGCAGTGGGTATTCGGATAGACCGTTTGAAAATATCCGAAACCAATTAGACAATACACTACTTTTTTCTTCGGAAAACACACCAGGTGCGGTCCAGTTCAATGAAATTTCTACTGATTTTGATAACTTCCCAGCCATCTTTACATTGCCAATCTAACCATTCAGTGAAACTTCTAGGAAATACCGGGTAAGGGTGGCCCAGATTTTCTTGTTGCATTAGATCACCGTGGAGATCACTGTAAACATTTCTCGCCCATCTCCTTTCTTTATGTTCCCAATCTGCCATGTACATTGGTTGTAGGATTTTGATATAAATGAGATGTATTAAGTAGAAAGACACCAATGTTCGATTATGCTACTTACCCTGAACGCAGAAAACCCGTCAAGGGCTCTTGCGTATGTCAGGGTTTCATCCCAAAGACAAGTGGATGAAGGTGTCAGCATCGAGGCTCAAATAAAGAGGATCAAAGAGTATGCCAGATACAAAGGATTGGAGATTTCTGATAGGGACATCATCATCGAGGAAGGCGTGAGTGGTGGCGTCCCGATATGGGAAAGACCAGCAGGGAGACATCTCAAGACCAGACTCAAGACTGGAAAGTATCCACACATCCTCACAATGAGATTGGATAGGATGTTCAGGCTTGTTCCTGATGCTCTTACCACTGTGGATGAATTGGCTGATGCTGGTATCTCTCTTCACGTTGTAGACATGAACGGTGAGGCGATTGATACAAGCACATCATTGGGAAGATTCTTCCTCACCATCATGGCAGCTCTCGCTGAAATGGAAAGAGGTTTGATTTCAGAGAGGACACTCATCGGAATGAATCAACTCAAGGCCACACACAAGAAATTCACACAATCCATCTATGGTTGGGATGCTGATGCAAATGGTTCATTGAAACCAAATTGGTTTGAGCAGAATATCATCGATTACATGGATTGGCAAATCAACGTCAATGGGATGTCTGCATCGGCTGTTGCAAGGTCATTGAATGCTCAAGGCATCTTTGGCAAAAGAGGTGGAAAATGGCATAGTTCTGGCGTTTCAAGAGTCATGAACAATGAGTTCCACAATGAGAGATTGAACTTCCCGCATCCTAAGAATTGGGGAAGCAAAGTCTGGCATATAATTCCTTAGAATACTATAGTATTCTATCAAAAAGGTGGTCATTCAAATCATTTATTTACCGTTGCCATGCAGGATATATTCCCGCTGTACGGCCAAGCGGGAAGACTACACTAACAGGCCGAAGAGTTGAGAACGTGACCGTTGGAATTGACAAAAAACCTAGCAACCAGGACGAAAAAATACAGAAAAATTTGTGGGGCGAAGATGTCTCAGAAATGAAAAAAAGACTGGCAAAAGAAAAACCCTCCACTCTTGAAATTTTAGATTCTCAAAGAATTCATGGGCGTAACAAATTGACGAAATACCTTCCTCAAGGGAATGTGTTTCGATCTGTGGGCTATGATTGGAATTGTTCATTGATTCTTGAAATTGTCAAACATAATGGATATCAAAAATCTACTATAATCGTTGGTTACAACATGTCTGGAACAAATGAGGATGAGTACACAATCGCAAGCCTGTATGAATTAATTGACCAAGGGATTTTGGAGATAAGAATTCCCAAGAAAGGCACATGGCATGAGAAATTTTTCTTCATCGAGGGAGAAGATGAAGAATCAAAACTACCATTTTGGATTGATGTGAATGGATCACCAAATCCAACAATCACGGGAAGTGGAAAGCGAGGCAATCAGAGCAATCGAATCACACGAATCTGTTTCACGGGCGATTACAAAAGTGAGCCTTACGTAGAAAAAGCCGAGTCTGATTGGGAATGGTACATCGAAAATTCTGTGCCATTTGAGGAAGATCTCTTTCAATTGTTGAATAGTTTGGAAAAGGAAGAACACATTAAGACGATTACAAAATTCTACTCTGGAGAAATCTCTTCCTTTGGAGATGATGAACGTACTCCTGTAGAGGTGCTCAAAGCAAAGGTTGGTGGAGAACTACTCAGAGAGTCAAAGGGTGGTTCAAAAGTAGTAAAAATGGAGTTAGCAGAATTTCCTAATGATAGCGTGGATACATTCCTGACAAGCATTGCAGAGTTAGGATTTGAAACCCGACCATCCATCGACGGTACTGTTGAGTTTCCAGTCTCGCTACTTGATTCAACCCAGTACACGACCGAACAAATGCCTTGGATGCAGATTTTAGATGGTTCAGTTACTATTCGAAGCGGTGGAGAAACTGCATCAAGAACAAGTCGAGACCTCGACCCTAAGATAATATCAGCCGAATTAAGTAAACTAGAGCAGTATGTAGAAACGATTCAGAATAGCCATCTCCCTGGGATGAAGACAAAGATGGCGCTGTCAGAGTATTTGCTGTCAGGTATTTGCGCACCGTTTGACCACATGTGGATGAACATACGAAAATCCAAATTCAATAGAATAACCGAGGGACCGCAAATGACGTCATATGTTGGTATTTCTGGAAATGGCAAATCGTTTGCAAGTCGGTATTTACTGAAGATGCTCACGGGAATTGATCTAGAACCACTATCGTCAAAGCAATTTACTGAAGCATTAGTTTGCGGAGCTGCGAAAAGTGGCAGTATAATGCCTCTAATCTTTGACGATCTAAAGCGAGATAGAATCAGACAATGGGACAAATGGGGGAAATTTTACTGGGACAATGGGTATGCTTCAGGACACCCATTCTCTCAGTTATTGGTCACTGCAAACGACAGAATTGACAGCAGCGGGCCATTAGGCCGTAGAGTTAGAGAAATATGGATGGATGCAACATTTGAGAACAATGGTAAAAACACGGAAATTGTTGAAAATTGTCTTGAAAATTGTAGCAACATATTCCCATACTTTTCAGCCATTGTTATTGACATGTACTTCGAAAACAACGTTCCCTACGAGCACAATGATCCATTGAAGATTGGGCGAGAAGTATTGAAGAAACTCTACAAAATTGCTGGTCGAAAAATCCCAGATTGGTGGTGTCCATCCCCATACGAGGAATGTGTTGATACGAACGCATACATGTGGTTTGACATACTGAACAAAGACCTGTTTACGATAAAAAGAAAGTTGGATAGTTTCGTTATTGAAATTGAAGAATCACCTCACGACATCAAAGAGAGATTGAAAGGATTCCCTGCTCATCTACAGGCTAGAAAAGCAGGTCCAGCGATAAATATTGGAAACGCAGAAGCCCTTCTTACTTGGTTAAATGGAGTGCGTCATTTGTACACAATAGACAAAGGAAAACCTGTTCGTAGAATGAGAAAATTACTCAATCGTGGGATTTGATTTTCAAAGGGCCCCCCTTTGCCAAGGGGGGTTGGCAGAGGGTACCCACTGCTCATACGTCTAAGCAAAGGGGGGCCGTTTGCATTTCGTTCAGATGTTTTCAGTAGGGGTTATATTGAAATGGTGTCATCATGACCACATAACATGCGAATATCGACTGTATTCTTCGTAAGTTTCATGTTCATTTCCAACATCTTGATACTCAGTATACCAACTGTCGAAGCTGATGATCAAGCGCTGAATGCTACTGAAATCAGTGACCTACAGGTCCATAGCAGTTGGATATGCTCTCCAGATTGTGGTGCTGAGCCAGTCGATGAATATGATTGGTATAAAGCAACATTAGGCTCCAATAATGTTGGACAGTTATTTGTAGATAATTCGGGAGAATATTCCGATGTGACAATTCTTGTAGAACTGTACGAGGCCAACATGGTTATGATAGATTATTTTGAAGTAGATGCCGGAAACAATGAAAGTTATATCTTGTCCAACAACAAATCTACTAGTGAACTGTATTTTTTTAGTATAACAACAAATGACGGTTGGTTTGATGATGGGACTAATTATTCGATATACCTAACCGTTCAGTACGACAATTATTGGAATGATGCCACAGATATTGAAGTGGGCTCATTCTTAGATGAAGATGTAGTTTGCATTTCTGACTGCCCAGGAGATATTGTTGACCCCGAGGATTGGTATCATTTCACAACTGAGTCTGACCAAAGTATTGGAATTGTTGCTGAAGAGTTAACTTGGTTCACTTACCTAGATTTCGAATTATTTACTTTAGATTCTGGAGTATTAACCTCTTTTGAATATGAGTACCATGGAGGAAGTGCTGGTGGATTGCAAGACTACAGTGTACGAGCATGGTTCAATACTACAAAGGTAATGGAGATTTATGTTCGAGTATATACTGACCAACCAGATGATGTAATGTATAATTTGTCAGTAAGTTCTGGCACTTGGGTAGATGTTGTCGAAGACGATTACCATTGGGTTGCATTTCCAGAATTGAAAATTGGAGATGAAGTACGTGTTCAAGCGATTCGCACTGATGCGCCTAACGATCTTGACGTTCTCCTGTACAATAAATCAGAATTTGAAAACTACCGTAATGAGATCGTAAACAATGAAACAACATCTCCATCCGAACTTCTAGCAGAGGAAGATTGTTTGGTGTGTTCCATCTCCTTTATACTATCATCTGATAAAGTCGGCTTAATGGATGCCAAGCCCATGCAAACACATGATGTAAATCAAGTAATTTCTTGGTCTCCAACCTTGATACTGGTGGCTGACTATACAGATTATTTACAAAACCCTCCTTCCAATTCAGAAGTAGATATTGCCAGTGTTTTTCTCTCAATTAGTGTAATAAATTCAGTTCAAACTCCTGAATACTATGAAGTTCATAAATTCGAATCGTCACAATGGATTCTTGTAGATTCAGGGACAACTACTGATGGCCAAGTTAACCCACCTACTGATGGATGGAGTTCTGATTCAACGTCTGTTGACACAGAAGGTTCATCCACCTTATACCGATTGATTGTTCAAGATTCTGTAAACAGTGGCATCATAACTAACTCAACATTTGAAATTACAAATACAAGGCCCGATGCCTGTTTGGACTTGGATGGTTCTTTGGCAGGAACAATAACCGAAAACATCCCTATAAAAATGGATGCAGCATGTTCTTCAGACTTCGACAATGACGATTTAACGTATAATTGGGAAATTGATGGTGTGATGGTCACATCGGCTGAATTATTCGAAATGACCTTTCCAGAAGGAACTCATTCTGTAGAACTCACTGTTACTGATACATTGGGACTTAGTGATAATGATCAAATTACAATCAATGTCGAAGATTTCCCTTACGAGGATTATGCTGAAAATACAGTAGTCAATTTTTCAAACCAAACCTTCACTTCAGTAAAGATTGAAAACGTACTTTTCGAGAATACTTCAGTCGCCCCACAATGGCTAAATTTTGGAATCATTGGAACCCAAATTGGGGTTGGATTGAATATCGAAAGTCGCATTACACAAGTAATTGAATACGATTTATCGATAGACCATACCGAAGGCCAAACAACAGCATCTAGAAGTTCTGAAATGGTATCTACAGAAACTGCAATGAAGGTTAATTTAGCACTATTCATCGTCGATATTGATTCTGGAAATGAAACGATTTATGATTTGCCAATGCCGATGAAAGAACAGGTTTACGAGGGTCAACCATGGTTCCCAGTAGGATTATTTGATAGGGTCTATTACTGGGGGGATTTAGCTGTAGTTGACACTTCAGGGCCGACTTCAGAATTCGTCAATAATGCGTCCTTTGATATTGAAATACCTGCTTTAGACTTGATGGAATATATCGCCACAATGGCAAACAATATTCCTGGCTCACAAATCCCTCTACTTGCATTAGGAATTGCTGTTGACTACAACTTGTACCTTGATATCAATCTAGAATTTGAGATAACTAATACTGGGGAGATTTCGGAACTTTTCATGGATGAAACAACAAAGCAAACCATTCAACTAACAGGTTCAAGTTTGTCACAATCCTTCAACCAGGGAATCGACTACTTCGCATATTCGACACTAGATTCGTCGACCGAGATTTTTGGAGGAATTGGGATGAGATTGAGGATAGCCCAACCTGGTTGGCTAACAACAGGACTTGGTTTCTTCTATGAAGATCCAATGTTTTTGGAAGGAATATGGAGCTACAATATCACTCAATCAGAAGAGCCAATGGCGACAACAAATGGAATAATCTCAAATCTAGCAAACACATCGGTTACTTTCACTTTGGTTGAAGAAATAATGGGAAATAATACCATAGTTGACGATACCAACAATAGTACAGTAAATGATGGTAATAACTCAACAACAGATGATTCAAACAACACTTCCAATGATAATAACGATACCAACAATAGTACAGTAAATGATGGTAATAACTCATCAACAGATGATTCAAACAACACTTCCAATGATAATAATTCAAACCAATCTGGAAATGATGATGAGGCCGAGGAAGAAGAGATTGTTGTTGAAGATGCTTCTGAAGATTCAGAAATTGATAATTCTATAATAATGCTAAGTGCTGGTGTTGTAGGGTTGCTAACAATACTCCTAATAATCACATTTGTGATTAGAAGAAAATAAGAATTTATTCTACGTTTTCAGTTACAACCATCAACAAATTAATTCGGATAAGTTGCGAGGGGAGTCCTAAACCCCATTGCATTTTTCTTACCGATACAAAGGGGATTCAGTGGGCCGATACAGACACTACCCATTGCTTTGGGTGACGGAAGGTGTGCAATGTTCATGTGCCCATTGTATTTGTCAAGGAACATGAACCCAATTGTCAAGTCACTACTCGAATTTAATCGAGCCTTTGATATTCCAAAATTAGACGCACCCGGACTCGGACCAGATGAACGTATTGAGTTAAGAATTAAGTTGCTTGAAGAGGAAGTTCAAGAGTATGCAGAAGCGGCTCGAAGTGGTGATTTGGTTGAAATTCTTGATGCCCTTGCAGATATTGGCTACATCCTCGCTGGCACGATTATCAACCATGGCATGCAAGATATCTATGACGATGCATTTAACGAAGTACACCGCTCGAACATGGCCAAACTCGTCGATGGTAAGGTGCTTCGCAGAGATGACGGTAAAGTCATGAAGCCGGAGGGCTGGCAGCCAC
>Ga0255768_10001634_pt1 | contig 22949 bp, 34 predicted proteins | sample 071ome_33_FD_179983 | JGI IMG/M metagenome (GOLD analysis project Ga0255768, IMG submission 179983) | Coastal salt marsh microbial communities from the Groves Creek Marsh, Skidaway Island, Georgia - 071412AT metaG (version 2) | ecosystem: Environmental > Aquatic > Marine > Intertidal zone >...
TAGTCAATATCTTTGACCAGCCCTTGCTTTTCCAGTGCTGTAATAATTGTATGGGTCTTGCCGATACCTGCGTTGCCTGTCACAATCAGTGAATTGAGTTTCTTTTTACCAACGACTGATACCAGAGCATTTAAATCTTCGAACAGTTCATCAACTGTCTTGTCTTTTTGCAGTTCTTCAAACTTGATGATCGGACGTACCAACTTTCTATCAGTGGCAGTGTCCGTTGAAAATACATTTCTATCAATGGCGCAATCCCAAATCTCACCTGGAACCGTCACACCTTTATAGGATGCAAATGCTTTAATCTCTTGGCGTGTAAATTTTGACTTTTGGTGATGTTTTGAAATATCGGTAGCAAACTGAAAGAGTGAAACACGTTTTGCCATGTCAATTCTCTGTGGAAGTTATCAATAAATCACTCACGAACAGATTATATTATAAACAGAAAATTATCGAATGTCAACAACTTTTTTTACTTTTTTTTAAAAAAATTCCTCTTCTAAAATGAGAATGGTTGTGAAATTTTTTTCTCGCTACATCGGTATTACATTTCCATGATTTGGTTCTTGGTCTATTGGATTTTTGTTTGACAAAATATCCATAAATTTTCATGAACATTCTATACCATTGAGGACCGATCTTCTTCTGATCATACATTTTTTTGATTATTTTTTTCATACAAGAAATAGATTATTTTTATTATTTTTGATTAGAAATTGCTTGACAGTAAAATTCGTACCGCCTCTTGTAGATTTTTTTATTTTATCAATTGTATTAAATTCTGATTCCACACATGCTATGAGTAAATCAGAATTTGATGCAATCAATTTATTTCTCTCCAAAAAATCTGGTGTGGTGTTTGTTCTCGGATAGAATATACGAATATTTAATTTGAACTCATCTGCTAATTCTTCGGCAAAACGATCACCGCCTTGTACTGCTCCGCCTGACACAATACAATCGATAAAATTTTGCCGATGAATTTCAAGTAATGTGGAACGAATCATCGACTTGTCAATTTCATTATTTCTTGACCTTGCGCCAATGATTCCCACATTCATTATGCTGCAGCCTTCAGACCTTCAAAGATTTCATCATCTTCTTCAGTGTCAAAATCCTCATCATCCTCATCTATTGTTACAAGTTTTTTACCTGGAGGCAAAGTATTATTTTTCAAATAATAGTTATCATATGCATCCATAAAAGTATCATAAGAAACAACTGATAGATAGGGAAGAATATGATCCAAATCTTTCACCTGTTGAAAGATTCCGACAATACTTATTTTACTATTCAATTGTTTGTTATCACCTGTAACATAATGATCTCTACAAAAATCACTCACACCATAAAATTCATCAAAGAATCTTTTCGTATGAGTAAAGAAATCTCCGATAGGATCTTGTGCAGTCAATTCACCATTATGCAATATGATGCTATAAGTACCGTTCTTATAGTCAAAATAATCCTTAGATGTGATGTTGTTTTGTTCTGAATCTGCAAATCTCGCAAAATCATTCGCCATATAATGAATGACTTTGGAAGACCATCTGCTTGAATAACTTGCATAGTGAACCAATTTAGAATTATTAAATTGATTTGTTGTGCTGTGCAAGTATTTCATCAAACCAGCACCGTTTTTAACGATGAAGATTTGATCTTCAAGCAACTGATCATTAATGATCTCATTTGCAATGCCATAAAACTTCTTGGTTTTCTCAACGTCTTTAAGAGATTTATTGGCCATGGTTGAAATTGCCTCAAGCAACTCATTTGCATATTGTTGCTTTTCCTGAGGCGTGGAGGCATCGGAAACAAATCCCATTTCTCCAGTTCTCACAATTTCCTGTAAAGCAAACTTGATATCAGTCGGAGTTGCTTCACCATTTGCCCTTGTTAATGTGTTCAATCGAACACCCACCTTGATCATGTTAGAAATTGTAAAATCATCATTCTCCCTAAAAATAGAAACAATCCTATTCTCAAGATTAGTTGATGCATTCATGATGCTGTGAATCGTATTACCAGAGAAAATGTCAATCATCTCTCCATTTTTACGAATGGCGAGATAAACCATTTTACATCTAACATCAACACCAATGTCATTCACACTATTTCGAATAGTATTGTATTCTTTATTAACTCCTTTTCTATATTTTTGACGAAAACCAGATTGTGTGACTGCATCTAGGTCTTTATTTTCCATAAGGATTGTATTCACATAATCCAATCCTAAATGTTCAAAATTAAAAAACTCTGGGAAAATTGACGGATTGAAAACGTTTTTATGATTATTCAAATCCGTTTCGGTAAATCGTTTTTCATTTTTATTTACCAAATAGTTCTCGACTTCTATTTTTTTAATATCACGGGTGGTAAGATTTTTTAACATGCTTTCAGTTGATAAATTTGCCATTTCATTTCTCCTTCATGGTAAATTAATAATAAAAGAGCCATATGAAAATCTCTCCGTATTGACATACGCTCTGTGATGAAACAGTTCTCTGACTGTTCTTATTAGTATATAGTATTCTTTTAAAAATGTCAAGAGTTTAATTGAATATTTCTGATAAACTCAGAAATATTTTTTTCTGCAATCTCAGTAATTCTCAATATCTGCGATGTGAAATTTCTCAACAAACATGAAAAAACACTCTTCAATATAATAAGCATCTCTTTCGATTTGTGTTGCAATTCCATGAAAACCTTCAATTAAAATCCACAAATACAGTAAGATCGCAGCATAAATTAATTTCTTCATAATTTTTCTCGGTCGGCATTTATAAAAAATCGGCCTAGGCGTATTAATTGATCAATATTTCTCTGTTTTTACATGCATATAATTGTAAGTAATCATCTATAAGATAATAATCATAAGATTTTAAAAAATCACTAACTATATCTGCATTATTTGAAATTACTCTCAGATACGGTTTACAATTAATAATACATTTTAACATACCTTTCAAAACTTTAATTTCATCTCCATTAACATCTATATTGATAAAATCTAAATTATGATCATCATTATTTAATTCATCATAAATGTGAGATTTAACTTCTATTTTTTTGTATTTTAAAATTTTATCTGCTAAATTTTCAGATATATTAAATTTTTTTACATATTCTGATATGAAATTTTCACATCTTTGTGAATCTCCTGAATTAAAATTTGTATCATCAATAAAAGAATACATATCATATTTTTCGTCCCTATCTGAGAGAGAAAAATTATGATTTTTTATGTTTTTTAATTTTTTAGTATTTGATTCTAATAATTTAAAATTTTCAAAAATTGGTTCATATGATTGTATATTATCGAAGTTTGGTGAGATCAAAACAGACCAGTATCCTTCACAAGCACCAACATCTATCATTTTTCTCCTCGGAGAAATATATGATAATAGTTTTAATATTTTATTTTCCTCTATTTTCAATAATTTATTATTTTTTATATATATTGAATTTTTATGTACCGAGAAATCTAAAAATTTCTTTTCATTCATTTACTCAAATCTTTCATAGCAATAATAGCGTGTTGTCTCTCATCATGTATTTTTAAATTTATAACTCTAGAATCATCTTCAAAAACTTCTAAATGATATTCATCAACATTTACAGTAAATAATGTGCCAGAAGGTTGTGTAATTTTATTGCCATTAATTTTTATATGACAATTCATTTTACCTTTTGTATCATCTACGTATAAAAAATATCTTTTATCATTTGTTATTATTGGTATAAAATAAAAACAATAACGCACATCATCTATCCATTTTTCATAAAAAGGAGCAAAATATGAATCGTTCATTTCATCACCTGATATATCAAAGGCATAAGATACTCTACCCAATGCTTTATTAGGTGAACTGAAAGATTTTAATATTACAGGGTGTTCACCATCATATACAATTTTTGATATTATTTTCTCATACATCATATAACTATAATAACTAGAAAATTTTGAATATTTTCTTAATTCTAAAATACTATTAGCTAATTTTAAATTGAAAGTAAAGAACTCAGTATTAAAATCACCATATTCATTTCCCTCTGCATAGGGATAAAATATATTTTTATCTGACTGATTTATTTCATTTATATGATCTTTTAATTCATCGACACAAAAATCTATACAATCATAATTCATTAAAGAAAATTTATCAAATCCTAATCCTATACCCATCATTATTCCATCACAAATAGATAAATGATGTGCATAACCATGATATGGTTGAAAGAACAATATTGATGAATTGTCATCTATATCAATCTGACAACCAAATGTTTTTGTAAAATTATCAATGATATCCCAATTCAATATAGGATTTTCTTTATTATAAATTACATAATCAAAAATATCATATAATTTTTTATCAAAATTAGGATAATGTGTACAATAACATATAGTAATGTCATTGATGGTTTCCCTAACTTTTTTGGTTAAATCTAATAAATATTTTTCTTTGAAGATTTTGTCAGTATATCCTGTGATAATCAAGAAATGATTTTTTTGACTTGCTAACATAATAAAATTTCGTAATACATTAATTTATTTTATCAATTTTTTCTATAATTGTGGTGTCCTCTTCCCAATATAAAGCAATTTTTTTTGCTCTTTCTAAACTATCTGCTCCAACTTTTATTTTTTTCTCTCTTCCATTTTTTATTTTCAAAATTACATCATATTTATTCATCATTTTCATCTTTCATATTTTTTATTTTATCAATAACTTTTTGACTTTGTTCATTATCTGTCAAGGATGGTAATAAGGATTTTGCAATCTCCATTTTTCTAGCACCTAATTCTGATAAAATTTTATCATTCATTAATTGTGAAAATATATTTTTGCCATTTGTATAATCACCTTGTGAAATCTTATCTAATAAATCGTTGGATGTATAATCCATTTTTTTGTCTCCTAATTTTAGTGAGGTTTTTGTAACGTTTATTATTTATATAATAAGTCATTTCAAATATTTATCATTCAAAAAAATGATATAATTTTTTTTACTTTTTCGAATCAATTATCCATAAAATTGAAAACATAGAAACAAAACATAGGCATCCAATACCTAAAATCAACATATACAATACTAAAAATTTTATCATGATGCCCATGTTATGTCAAGTATTATCCGTTTTAGTTTATTAATTAAAAGTTTGCAAATCCTTGGAACGCAAATCCATGGATAGCCAAGACGATTACAACTGACAGCGCCAGTCCAATCATCATTTTGAAAAAGTCTCTCCCAACTAAAGGAAAAACAGTTTTAAACTTGTATTTGCCATTCACTGAAGCAAATGCAAGTTCTCTACCTGCCAACAAACCAACAAATACCCAGGTAGTTGACATAGGTATACTATTGTATTCTTTAAAATACCATAAAATTATACAATAAATTAAATCCACTAATGTTGCCGATCTAACATATTTTGTATTTGTTTTACTCAATACGACATCTTGAATTCTCCCACCTTTTTCATAAAACATGTAGGATAGTCCAGCAACAAAAATCAAACTAATCATAAACATAGTTTCTATCGGAATTTGTCTAGGCAAGAATACTGCAATGTTTGCCATATCGTGACTCAACCATGTAAACCATAACCAACCGGTTGTACACCACTGTGCAACCCTCCACCATTTGTCATGACTTGCTGGAATTTCTGTTTTTGTCTCCCAATATTTTGATACGGCCAACCATATAATATATGCTGCGGCTGCGGCAACCAAGTAACCCATTGCCGATTTTAATAAAACTTTTTCTAATACAACTGTGCTGGCAAATGAACTCAAAACTAAAAACGTTGTACTGACAGGTATACCAAATCTTGTCAATATCACAAGCACAAGAGGTGCCACTGCATGGTACCATTGAACGGGTTGATATGGTATTTTTTCCAATCTTCCGTAAGAAATATCTCCTGCATTGACATACCATCCATACCATATAGTGAACAAAAGCACAATACTGCTTGCGGCCCACATCACATACCATTTAAATTTCTCTGAATTACTAGCAATCCAAGTGCCTAGTGTTTGAACACTGTCATTGGCAATAACCGAATAACTAGCAAGTGTAAATCCTATAATCGTGTAGAGTAATGTTACATCCATTAGTCTCCCTTTTTTTATAAGTTTATTTTGCTATTATATCTTGTAATAATTACTGAAATAAGTTTCTGAATTCCAGCTTTTATCACATATGTACATATCAAAATGAGGTTTATTATTAATCATTAATTCATGATATTTGCACCCCCATTCTTTGAGTTGTCTTAAAGTCAACTCGGTATGATCAATTTTTGACAAAACACCTCTTGCGGTCCAATAAACAATTTTATTTCCTTCATCATATAATCTATTGATTTTTTCTATTCTATTTTTGTAAGGTTCTACCTGGTCATAACTAATTGTTGGATCATTTCTTTCTTCTCTCAAATGATCTCTATTTTGACAAATAGTGCCATCTATGTCCACAAATATTATCATATATTCTCCAATTACGATTTGCCAAAAACCTCATTCAACTGACGGTTTACCTTGACAAAAGTTGTACATTTCGGCAATGATTTCAATGTTCTGGCACCTGCATACGTACAAGCACTTCTCAAACCTCCCATTATTTCCTCAACTGTTCGACTAACAGGTCCTCTATAAGGAACTCTAACTAGTTTTCCTTCAGACGCTTTGTAGTTTTCCATACCTCCCATATGCAAATCTTGGGCTTCTTTAGAAGACATGCCATAAAATTCAACATATTTATGCCTAAAAAATGCAGGAATGTCTTTGACGGTATCATCATCATTGATATCAAATTCTTTTAAAGCATATGCTTTTTCTATTATTTTACCCTCTCCCTCATCATGACCGGCTAACATGCCTCCCAACATGACAAAATCCGCCCCTGCCGCAAATGCTTTCGCTACATCTCCAGGAACTGTACATCCTCCATCTGCTACAATATGCCCTCCTAAACCATGAGCAGCATCAGAGCATTCTATTATGGCAGAAAGTTGTGGATATCCAACGCCTGTCATTTTACGGGTTGTGCATACAGATCCAGGACCGATCCCTACTTTTACCACATCAGCACCTGCTAAAATTAATTGCTCGGTCATTTCTGCGGTCACAACATTTCCAGCAACAATAATATGATCTGTAAATAATTCCCGCACTTCAGAAACATAGTTGACAAATCTTTCAGTATAGCCATTTGCAACATCCAAACAAATCCAGTTTAATGCAGACCATTTAAAAGATGATACAAATTTTTCGGTTACTTTATGTTCATCACCTATACCCAATGTCATAATGGCATTAGGACCCCACGGAAAATTATCTAATTCAACGTATTTAGTCAATGCAGTCAAGCAATCATACTTCGACAAAGAATTATGCATTGAAACAGTTCCAACACCATCCATATTTGCTGCTATAATAGGAATACCAGACCATACTTTCGGTGAATATTTAAAAGAAAATTCTCTTTTCAGATTCACTTCTTTTCGAGAATTCATTTGAGATCTTTTAGGTTTGATTAACACATCTATAAAATCTAATTTTGTATCTTCAATAATTCGCATATTTTTTCCTATAAATTAAGTCAAATGTTTTTTTACCATCTCCTACTTTTTTCCAAAATTCATCGATACTGTTTTTTCCAACATAATCAGAAACATATTTAAAACAATAAAAATCAATATTTTTCGTTTCACATATTTTTTTTAACCAATAAGCTTCGCAATCCACTAAATCTGCATCAATATCATTTCTTTCAGTTAAAAATTTATCATGGGAAATTAATTTCAAACCTTTGCCATCTCCCAATATTTCATCATCGAATGTATTACTAAATGTAGTAATATTGTATAATCCATGATATTTTTCATAAAAACTTCCACAAGTTCCGTAATTTATAACTGTTTTTAAATCAGGATTCTGTTCAACAAACAATGAAAAGTTTGTTTTAACTTTCTCAGGGCCTACACCTGTCAACAAATCAAAATAATCAAATTCTTCCTTTAAAGCTATAACTAGTGCAGTTTTCATTAGTAACTCTGATTGAGGCGCCAGACTAGATATTCTTTAGCACCTATTGATTTATATTTTTGTTCGCCAATAAGACTATCAACTTGAACATCATCGCAAGGGTGAACAAAATAAGGGAAACTGTAACGGCTAATATTGAGATGATCATTAACAACACGATGAGGAGTAGAAATGTAAATATCGTTAGTCCAACGTTGAAGTAAATCACCAACATTGACAATGCAGGTGTTTGGTATGTACGGCGCATTGACCCATTCACTTGTTCCTCTTGGCTTTATTTGAAGTCCTGGATTTTCATCTGTAAACAATATAGTTATAGTACCATAATCAGTATGTTCACCACCTCTCATTTGATTCTCTTGAATCTCACCATTCCATGCTGGATAATGTAACATTCTAGTTGTTGTTGATTTTGAACCTTGATGTTTTTCAATCAATGTTAATTCTGGTAATTCTAATGCTTTCTCAATGAGTTGTAAAATGCGTTTAGTAATAAGTTCTAATACGAGATTCCATTCTTCACAAACAACTTTGAATTTTTCACTGGGCCATTTATTGTCTTCAATGTACTTACACCAATTGAATGCTTCTTTTAAATCTGGTGGAGTACCTGGTGTCAAACTTTCAATCATTCCCTGATAACCAGTGTTTGATTCTGTTGATGTATATTTGTATTTGTTTTTTTCTTCTACTGGAAGGGAAAAGAATTCTTTGGCGTGATCGAGTATTTTGGGCCAGGTTGTTTGAGTTTTAAAATAAGCAAACCCAATTGTTTTAAATGCTTCATCTAGTTTTAGATGTGCATCATCATCTAAATGATTAATGACTGGTATTTCCATTTCATCCTAACCATGTTATAAATTCATAGTGATGTGCTTTAAAGCAACTATTATGTGAACCTGTTATAAATTTGTTTAGTGGTTTCGGATATTCTGCAAAAGTAGGTATCACATATTCCCACACAGTTTCACCCTCAGTAGTTACCTCAAACAATCGACCAAAAGCACTCTCACATATAAATGTATTTCCATTCCATGTTCGTTGAACACTTCCCATGTAAGGTGAGAAAAATGCAGGAGGCAATGGATCCACATAGGACCATATGAGTTCCTTTGTCTTCGGATCGTATTCAACTATTCTAGAATGATGTATTGAATTTGGCCTCAAATTTCCATTATCAAAACATAATATATTTCCATTATCTAATTCAACAGGACAATGTTGTTGTGCCACAAGAGGATATTCCAATGTCCATAAAATTGTTTTAAATTTCTTATCGACACAAATAATTCCACTTGTAGTTCTCAAACTCATTAATACATTTCCGTCTCGGGTTACATTTAGGCCATTAATCATTGGCCAATGATCATCTGAAAAGCATTCATGTTTTTTAAATCTTTGAGGAACTAACCAATCGCTTGCTTTCCACTCCCATATGACTTCACCATCTCTATTGACTTCTTTGACAACATCCTGAACTGTTTTAGTATCTTTATCATAAACTGCTGCTGTATATAAAAGATTACCGTTATCCATCCAAAGGGCATCATGATGGTGATAAGGATCTTCATATTCCCAAATAACTTTACCATATGGATTTACCTCAATAAAATGTCCTCCATGCCATATGTCCCATGCTGGATACAAATCTACAGATTTCTCATGACTACCATTATACCCTAAATTCCCATTAGACAATAAAACAGCATCACGTCCAGGTCTAACTGGCATATTCCATTTATGAATTCTGGCACCTCTATGGTTAATAATCTCAACTAAACCACCACCAGTTTGAGTAGTAAAAAGGACATATCCTTTGCTACATTTTTTATCATTTTTTCCAATTAAACCAGTTTTTCTTCTCTCAATAGTGTTTTGGTTCATAAAGCCTCATTTTAATATTTTTTCAAGTAGGTATTTTCTAACTACCAATCCATTTTTCATTTGTTCAAAATATTTTGCTCTAGGATCACTATCAAACCAGGTGGGAAGTTCTTCTAATCTAGGTAGAGGATGCATGACTATTGCATTGGCATTTAAAGATAATGCATCATCTTCATTGAATGAATAAGTTCCGGCAGATATTATCGCACCTCTTTCTTTTTGAACTCTGGTTAAATATAAAACATCTGAATTTTCTAATATATCATGATTTAAATCGGTAAATATTTCATCTTCTTCCCTAAGATATTCAACAGGTAATTTCAACGATGCAGGAGAAACCAATTTTACATTAGTATTAAATAAATGCAATACAGAAATCAATCCGTGTATTGTTCTACCATACTTTAAATCTCCCATCAAAATTAAATTTAGACCATCTATCGTTTTAAATTTTTTAAAAATAGTATATAAATCTAACAATGTTTGTGTTGGATGTTCGCCTATTCCGTCACCGGCATTGATAATAGGTATAGAAGAAATTCTTGCCGCCCTATGTGCAGCACCTGTTTCTGGGTGTCTCAAAACAATACAATCAACATAATTTTGCAACGTCAAAATAGTATCTTCCAGTGATTCTCCTTTTGATACACTACTATAAATCACATTATTAATGTTCAAAACTTCATGACCTAGATATTTTTCTGCGGCATAAAAACTGGAATTAGTTCTGGTACTAGGTTCATAAAATAAATTAGCAACCATTTTCTTTTTGATTACGTTATCATCAAATGTTTTAGGATCACTATCATCATATTCTAAAATATCATTTAATATTTCCAGTATTTCTTCTTTTGAAAAATTTTTACATGTTATAAAGTGCTGTCCAGGTTTAATCATGTTATGCCTTTTTTAGTTCTGATTCATGCCATGTATTTAATAATATGTATCCCAGTATGGATATAACAGTAAAAAACATAAATCCTAAAAATGTTGATGTAAAAATTAATGCCATGACTAAAGATGTCTCCAAATTTGCTTGGGCATAAATTATTTGCACACCTAATCCACCAACGGAACTACCGGATCCAATTATGAATTCTCCCACAATAGATCCTATAACAGATAATCCTGCAGATATCTTCATACCAGCAATAATATTTGGTAATGCATATGGAAACTTTAATTTAATAAAATTATTAAAATTATTAGATTTATGCATTTTAAATAATTCCATCAATGTTTCAGGTGTTGATTTAAGTCCAAATAATGTATTATTAATGATTGGAAATAAAGATATAATAACTGAAATTATAATCACACTTCTTTCTTCAAAACCGAACCACAAAACTATTAAAGGAGCTACTGCAACAACTGGAACAGTTTGTAATAAAATAGCATAAGGATATAAACTTTTTTCTAAAATTTTAGATAAACTCATGATCGTAGCAACAACTAAACCAATCATCGTAGCAATAATAAAACCAGTAATTGCTTCTCTAAAAGTTATAAATGCACCTTGTAAAATTATAGAATAATCTATTAAGAATGTTTCAAAAACATTTATCGGACCGGGCAATAAAAATTTCATGTCGTAATAAAATGAAGCAATTTGCCAGCAGGCAAAAAACAAAATGAGAATAATTATAGGGGGAAAAACTTTATTTAATGACATGATCTCAACTTTCTTGAAATATTATTCACCAATTTTAAAAAAACAGATTTCTCTCTTATACTTCTATTTCTGTCATTATAAGGCACATCAACAACATCAATAATTTCTGCGGGTCTATTGCTCATAATTATTACACGATTACTCAAATAAACCGCTTCTGCCACATTATGTGTGACCAATACACCTGTAAAATTATCTTTTTTCCATAAATTATAAATTTCTTCTTGAAGTATTTCTCTGGTAAATTCATCAACAGCAGATAATGGTTCATCTAACAATAGATAACTTGGATTTAAAACTAATGATCTAGCCAAACTCAATCTCATTTTCATACCACCGCTTAATTGGTGTGGATAATTATTTTCAAATCCTTTTAACCCCACCCGTTCCAATACATCATATGATTTAAATTTGTAATTATCTACTTTTTCTAATTCCAATAATAATTCGACATTTTTTAATACTGTTCTCCATGGTAATAATGCACTATCTTGAAACACAAAAGCACCATTAGAAGGTCTTCTAACAGTGCCTTGATATGGAATTAATCCTGCGATAATTCGTAATAAAGTAGATTTACCACAGCCTGAAGGTCCGACAATACTGACAAACTCGCCTGTGGCAATTTTCAAATTTATATTGTTCAATGCTTGAATTTCACCAAAATTTTTATTTACATTACAAATTTCAATCATTGATTACCGTTCAATTACAATTACTCAAAAAAGAAAGATCATATGATGAAGTCGGATCAAAATTAGCAGGCACAACATCAACTTCTTTCAACTGTGAGGACAACTCATCCCATCTACCTGGACTCATGCAACCTAATTTTGCATGATCTTTGGGTAAAAATTCTTCTTTCATTAAATTAATCGCATTCATATGAATTGATTCATTTGTTTTTTTATCCTTAGACAATATCAAATCCATAGTTGGTTTAGGATTGTTTAATGATTTTGAAAATGCTGCTCTTAATCTCCAAACAACCTCTCTTACCAATTCAGGATTTTCATCAATCATTTTTTGTGTTGTAAATAAAACACTATATGGTTTATATCCTAAATCGGCAACTTTAATTTGGGCATTAGGAATACCCTTTGCATCCATTCTAGCAGGTAAAAATAAACTATATCCTTGTTGAAACATTTCCGGACTTTTCGCAAATAGTCCTAAATCTCCAGTGAGAGGAAATTCATCGACATAATTCAATCCATATTCCTTTTTGATCCATTTCCAATATGTAATACCAGGAACAACAGCAAATCTTCTACCATCAAGATCTTTTACTGTTTTAATTCCCTGATTTGGATGAAAAACTAATGTATAGGGAACATGATCTAGATTTGCAAAAATTGCTACCAATCCTGCGCCTTTAGAATTTGCTTGCATCACACTGTCTGATCCGTTTAACCCAAATTCAACTTGTCCACTGGCAACTGCCGCAGTTGTACTAACTTTTGGACCTCCAGGCTTTACATTAATCTTCAATTTATAATTATCGTTATCCAACATTGCTTGCCAGAAAACACTTTGATTACCTTGCGGAAACCAGTCCATCAATAATGTAACCTCCTTGGCATGTGCCGAGAAGGAAATAAAAATTGTTAAAATTAAACTTAAAATATATTTCATTTTTATTCCTTATGTGTGTGTTATGGATAATTTGAAATTACACCATCAACAAAATAATTCATATTTTCAATTCCCTCACGTCCCATTCCAGGTTCGACAACTGTTCCATCTTGTTTAGTAAATCCTGCAGAGAATGGAAATGAAGCATCATATTCTTCGGACACAAATTTCTCTTTTTCCGATTCAACATGAAATTTGACATTTGCGGGTACATTTGGTCCCCACGGACTAAGTCCTACACAGCCTTTTTCCATACCCCAAAATGGTGTATCAACCTCCCATGTTCCATCTTCTACTGATTTCATCACATGCTTATAATAAACATCCCAATTAAACATCGGACCAGTTGCATAACGATCTGGACCAAAAGAATTCATTGGAGCATCATTACCCATTCCCCATAAGGGTTTGTCCGCAGTGGATTGCTTTTGTGCTATCATTACTACTGATGGCGAATCTGTAGTTGTAAAGAATACGTCTACTCCATTATTGAACAACGCATCTGCTGCTGCGGTGTCTTTCGCAGGATCAAACCATGAATTAATCCAAACAATCTGTACTGTAATATTTGGATTCACAGATTTTGCTCCAAGAGTTGCAGCATTAATATTGGAAATGATTTCTGGAATTGGATGAGAACCTACAAAACCAATTTTATTAGTTTTAGTTAAAAGTCCTGCCGCCTGGCCTGCCAAATAACGTGCCTGAAACAATCGACAGTTATAATTATTCAAATTTTCTGATGTTTTGAAACCAGTAGCGTGCATAAATTTAGTATCAGGAAATCTTTTGGAAACATTTAACATAGGATCCATGTAACCAAAACTTGTACCAAAAACTACATCATGCTTACGTGCCAAATTTCTAAATACTCGTTCTGATTCAGATTCTGGTACCGCCTCGACCACATCAAACTCATAACCACTTTCTTTCATTCCCTGATAATGTCTCATACTCCAACCACCATCACTCTTAGGACCTACTAACACCAATCCTGCTGTTGGTTTTTCTGAGGCATTTAAATTAAATGAGATAATTAGAAATGCAATTATTGAGAAAAGATTAAAGAATTTTTTCATTTAACTCCTTCCAAGTTAATAAAGTTATGTCACCTTCCGTGACGTTTTTTCAAACACAACATATCAAACTGGTGCATTCCACCAGGATTCCCAAGGAAAATGTATCCAAGTATCAGTTGAATCCTTGGCCATTTCTTGAGAAAAGTAATGCGGTTTAAAACTTACTTCATTATTCCACCATAATGATGCAAATCTTATATCCGCACACTGTTTGTTAGATAAAACAGTTTTATTATAATCATCTATTGAATATTTTATTCTTTGAAAAGTTTCACCGCTATCACATATATCATCAACAATTAAAACGGTTTTATCTTGAGGTTTAGGTAGGAATTCTTCCCATTCTGGAAAATCCCTGAGGGATGCTACAAGAGGGCGAAAAGGTTTTTTAAACCAATGACTCATCATGATTCCTGGAACCAATCCGCCTCTAGATATGCCTACGATCACATTAGGATTAAAATTGTCAAGAGTTATTTGACGGCAAAGAGCATTAACATCTCTTCGCATTTCTCTCCAATCATACCAATATTTTTTCATAGATCACATATTATTTTTTTTGTCTTGAATTTCAGCACGGCGAGTTTTTGCCAATTTGCCCATTTCACCTAGTGCTTTTCTTGCTCTAGTTGCTGCGGCTTTATTTCCCTTTTCTTCAAATTTAGTTTGTTCAACAATATAATTGCCATATAATTCAACAATTTGTTGGTGTGTAGACATATTTTCTTCTGACATAATACCCTTTCAATCAAATTTAGGTGTGTATAATTTAACATTCTCATCTGGCCATCGCAAAAACACTTGCCATTTAGCATCGGGTATGAGAATTTTTTTCTGTTTTATAACAGAAACCATTTCCCAATAATATAATTCCGTAGGAATTTTATTGGGTTTCATTTTATTGAGAGAACCTTTTTTAACATTACATTTTCCGCATGAAGTAACTAAATTATCCCAAGAACTTAATCCACCCTTAGATCTTGGAATCACATGATCCAGTGTTAGATCATTTTCAGTAAATTTTTTCAAACAGTATTGACATGTATTATCATCTCTCAATAAAACATTTTTTCTCACAGGTAATAATCTCTGTGTTGTTTTATGATATTTATTCAATCTTATAATTGAAGGCATTTGTATCTCAAAATTCATCGATCTACATTTAAAATTATTATACCATTCAATTACAGTTATTTTATTTAAAAAATAATATTTTATTGCATATTTCCAATTTATAACAGATAACGGACTCCATAAAAAAGGCTGAAAATCTGCATTCAGTAATAAAACTTGATTACTCATAGTATATATGAGTTATATAATTTTTACGCACCAAATATTACTAGGTTTTGGTTTATTTAGAATCTTTATGTCTTTTTTATTAAACATAGAATCAACTGCTTTTATGACACCAGGCCAAAACCAATGATAATCATCGCCTGTTATAAACCCGCCCCTTTTAATTTTTGGTAACCAATTTTTTATATCGTTTGAAACACTTTCTTCGGTGTGATGAGCATCTATAAATAAAAAATCCAATGATTGATCTTCCACTTTTTCACAAGCATTATCTGTTAAATCCCTTATAAAATGTGTTCTATCTTTATGCTGATCACAGAATTCAATAATTGATTTATAATGTTTTTCATGATTCCAATCTCTGGATTTATCACTAATTAAATACTTTTCAGATTTTTCGCCTACATTGTTGGGCATTTCCATATACGCATCTACTCCAATCATATGTAAATCTTCACAATTTAAAATCAAATATTGAAATGTATTTCCTTTCCAAACTCCTAGTTCGGCTCCTTTTTTTAAATTGTTATCTCTAACAAGTTTAGATAAAACCTCGCCTCTTAGAGTTTCTTTATCCTTCATTATTAATCTTTCAGGTTTTCTGTTTTAATATAATTTAATATTGTTTCAGGATCAGAAACTTCATAAGGATCATTTTCAACATTATCATCAAATCCAGGTTCTTCAAAAATTTTAACTATCTCACCATCATCGACTAACATTGAATATCTCCAAGATCTTTCTCCAAATCCAAGGTTTTTCTTTTCAACTAAGTAACCCATTTTTCTTGTAAATTCACCATTACCATCTGGAATAAATGTCAAGTTTTTTGCATTTTGTTGTTCCTTCCATTTATTCATGACAAAAGCATCATTTACAGATATACAATATATATCATCTATTCCCTGTTCTTTAAAATCATCATACATTTTATTATAATTAGGCACTTGATAAGTTGAACAGGTTGGAGTAAATGCACCGGGTAAACTAAAAACTACAATCTTTTTATTTTTAAAAAGATCATCTGTTGTTACGTCTTGCCATCTAAAAGGATTGTCCCCATCAATTGATTCATCTCTAACTCTTGTTTTAAAAGTCACATCAGGTACTTTTAATAGTATATTCATAATATCTCCTTGTGTGTGTTTAAATAATCAAGTGAATAATAAAAGTTTATCAAGTTTTGATAGTTTTGTCAATCCTCTCTTGGAACTTTTCTACGATCAAAAGTTCTATATAAAACCTCTTCTTTCAATTCATGTAATTTTTGATTAAGATCGTGCATCTCATTCTTCAATTCATTTTTGTGTGTTTCAATTTTGGCCATCATCTCATAATCTGATTGCTGATCTGCCTTTACATAATCCATCAGTTCTTTTCTCATACTTGCAGATTCTTCATCCCACTGCTGTTGTCTTTTATAATACCACCATCCTAATATCAACAATACCAAACCAGTAATTCCATGATCTAATAAAATTCCAACAGCTCTATCAGTCGGATCAGATTCCACCTGTTGTTGAGGTGATTGAATTGTATCAGTATAATATACCCTGGACTGTCTTTCAAATGGATTGTTTTCCATTGTATCTGCAAATATTAAAGTTGTCATTGTAATATATGACACCATCAAACTCATTATAATAATTTTCAAAGAGTTTGACATTTTTTTCCTATTTTACATAAATTTTTATCTTACCTACTATTTAGTTTTAAACTTAATAAATTTTAATGTACCATTTAAAGTTAAATTTATTTTTTTAAACTTTGCATCCGATGTTATCAGTTGATTACTATCAACTGGTTTAGCATTACTTGTATGTGATATAGTAATATGTGGTTTACCTGGATTTAATCGTTTAATTCCTGCTATATCAACCACAACTGCCTGAATATTATCATTGCTATATAAATCTAAAGTTTTAATTTTAAATTTATCGTTTAATTGTTTTTCTAAAATTCTTGAATCATAATCACTAGGTCTATATGCAATTGTCACATGATGTGCAACAATTATAGAATGTATTGCATATTTTTTCAATGATTCATGACTTTTTTTATCCAACACTATTGCAAAATAGCCATTCGCATTATTGTTTTTATATTCTATATCTTCACTAATTTCTTCGTTCAACAATTTATTCAATTTATTAATAGTAGAAGATGCGGATATATGATAAATTCCTATTCCCCCTTTTGCCTCCCATTTTTCAATATTATCTATTGTATCGTCAATCAAAATATTCGCTATATTATTTTTTACAGCATATTTAGGTTTTTCAGATGTAAAAACTGTGATGACTTTATTTGGGGAAAATCCATAATGCTTTTTCATCCATTGCTTCTTATGATCTGATGCATATGGCATTGCTCTCTTACCAGGCATTCCTGTTAACATATCAACATCATATTTTTTCAATTCTTTCATCAATAAATCTGCATCTTTCATTTTAGGTAAATTCAAAAACCAATCACCAGGCAAATTCCTAAATGGTAATATATCTTCGATCTTTTTGTCTGGACCATAAATTTTTTTTACCTGACCCTCAAAATCAGCAACTACACCATCCATGTCACAATAAATTTTAGGTCTATTTTGATTTAAAACTTCTTTTAAAGTTTTCATATTGTCTCCAAAAATTTATTTGCTTTCTCTAAAGCATTTGTATTTTTTTCAACATAATTTTTAATTAATGATATGATAAATTCATCGGTTGGATTTTTTAAAGATTGCATGATTAAATGAAAATCTTCATCATCTTTTATAGACATGGCAAAAGTTTTCTTATCGCCATCATATCGTTTCAAGGAATTTTTAATTTTATCGAATTTACACAAAATTAAACCAACAATTTTTGTTCTAATATTCTTAATTCTATCTATTATTTCAACCTGATCTTCGGGAACATTAGAAATTAAATCATCAATTGTTTCATCTAAAATACAATTGATTATAAAATTAGTTGATTGTACATCTACAGTTAACAATCTATGATTTTTTAGATACCAAGGTGTCTTAACTTTGATCATTTGACCATCATCAAAATGTAAAACATATCCTTCAAGTTCTTCTGAATCTAATGAACTCATGGTATCTTGATAATTCATTTCGACTTTTTTAGCAGTTTTAATGCCCCATTTTTTACCACAATCATCAATGTTTAAATATTTACCATTAGAATTATCTCTCAAGGCAACTAATACTAAATCAGTGTATTTGTATCCGACAACTACTCTATTAAAAGGTGAAACATATTCAAAAATTGCTGCCAAATTATTTTTTAATGTAAAATCAACAAATGATTTAACATTAAAATTTGTATTGTAAACGGATTGCGCAGAAACTGCTTGTTTCGATTCAAATGACATTTTAGTTTTGGCAAAAACTTTATCTCCTATGGGAATGAATCTAATCATTGAACCGTCCAATTTTTCATATACACCAACTAATTTTTTATCCTTTAAATCATTTGACATATAATTAGTTGTTTGATTCAAATTAAAAAATTTATGCAAATGTAAAAAAGGATTTGACCATACATTGTTCTTTTTTTGAACAAACGTTAGACCTCTCATTTCAAAAGCATTAAAATTATCAAAATCTTTAAAATCCGCCATCATGTAATGAAACATTGCAACATTATGACCATTGACAGTCACATGTTTGGAATAAAAACATGAATTTTTATTAGTTATAGCCAATGCATCTTCGTATTTCATAATTTTTTATATTTTTTTAATTTCAATATCGTCAAAACCTTCTTCTTCAGTAGGAGGTTCATAATTCGAAAGCATCTGCTGTAGTAAATTTACAGGTAAGTTTTTTCCCTCTGCCGCTCTCATTTTATTTCTTGCCTTTAACGTAGACAGATCAGTTTCAAATGCAACGGCAATTTTTCTATAATGTTTAGGAATTCTAGATAAAAATTTCGATCTAGATTTTCTGTTCATCATTGTCATATCAATTACAAAATTTTTACCATTATTAATTAATTGATCAAATTTCAAATTCAATTCCTTATTAACAGAATTTTGATCAATTTTTGAAAATATTAAATTATAATTGTTCAATCCTAACTTATGACCATGATTCATCACTATTTCATCTCTTGATAAAACGTTTTTAAGACCTTCTCTTTTAATATAAGTTGTTTTTCCTACACCAGGAGGACCTATAATAAAAGTAACAGTTTTATTTTTATTTGCCTCTGCTTGAAGGCCTCTAAACGTTTTCATATATTATCTAAAAAAATATTTCATCTGAATTTTTTTCAAGATTTTTGATTTCCCTATGCAAATCTTTGATTCTCTGACGTTCTGCATTTTCTCTTTTCAGTTTTTTAGCTAAAGAAGGTTTAATAAAGAATTCATGTTTTTTAATTTGCATCAAAATTCCCTCATCATTTACCATATTTTTAAACTTTTGAAGAGTTTTAAAGTTGTTTTGAGATGTATTCTGAACGCTCACTCTTACACATTTTGTCATATAGGTTCTCTTGTTTAAATGTTTTTAAAAAAGCACTCACGCACTTAAAAATAGTATATATCAATCATTGGCATTTGTCAATCTTTTTTTTAGTATAAAAAATTAATTTTCCACATTCTGTTTCAACCATATTCATTTCTAAATTGTCGAGTGATGCCAGTGAGATTTTCTCACTGGCGCATACGTTGATAGTTTGGATCTTTTAGTGATCCTTTATACCTCCAAATTTTTTTTAACATTTTTTCCTTATACATTGATGGAATTTCTAATAAATCCTCTTGTTGATGTTTTTAAAAACTCATAGCCTTGTGTTTTCAAATTCATTTCATAATCTAAATTCGAATCAAATAAATCTTTATTTATTTTAAAATTGACTCTATTTCTCATTAATGGTTTATCTGGATTTTCATCTCTATTTTTTTTATTTAAATATATAAAAAAAATCATTTCACAATTGTCATCAGATTTTTCAATGATATAATCTATTTTAAAATAAGCATTTTTTGCAGTCCAACCATAAGTTGTCAAATAATCTTTTTCAATTGCCATTATTCAGAATCCTCTTTTTTTAATTTTCTTCTTCTATATAACTCAGCATTTTCTTTTGATTCATTGTCATCTGACTTAAACCAGTAATCTCCAGTCTTTGCCACCGTAGCTACAAATGCTCCAATCATAATGTTGACTAAATCTCTAGAACCTTGAGGCAATTCTGCATAGAATAATACCCAAAAGAAAAATATAAAAGTTCCAAAAATGACTAATGATAGTATCATTCTTGCAATCCAATTTAAAATTTTTCTTCTCTCTAAACTTTCATATTTCAATGCTTCAATCGGATCATGTTCCCACACTCTTTCATTATCCACTTCTATCAACTCCTCTGGAGTGTTAATCTTACCATCGCCTAATCTTTTTTTGTTGTAAAACATTATAGTTTATCCTATAGGATAATATCTCTTATTCATAAATTATGAATAGTTACCATGATGTCACCCAATGATATGCCATTACCATCACTATCTCTAGGTGTAAATCTAACATAAGTTGTATACCTATTGACACCTAAGTCAATCGCATAACCCGAACTATAATTAAGTCCATCCCATGTAGCTTGAACAATATAATTATTTGTTGATGCATATGGTATTGGGAATGTTAAATCATAAAGGTTATCAGTACCATCCTGAGAAAATGATACTGTATAATTTGCTGTTCCAGTCCAAGTAGAACTAGCACCATTCATGGTAATAAAACCAGTTGCTGCCGGTCCACCACCAATTACAGTACCTCCTGGTGTAGAACCATCAGATTTTTTAAATCCTCCACTCTCAGGATCATAAAAAACTTCTCCACTATTGCCTATGAATTCCGAAGGTTCTGTACCTCCCAATTTTTCTACAAAAAATCTGTTTACAACTCCCATATTTATCTCTCTATTGTAATTTGTTTAAAATAGTTTTAATCGATTTTAATTGTTCGGCATTTAACTCGGTTTTCTTGTATATTTTTAATAATTTTATCAATTCCGTTTTATCTGTATTATTAAAAATTATTTTTTTACCAACACTCCTGTTAAACATTCTGAACACTTCATCACAATTTTTTTCATAAAATTTAGGATTTTTACCGTTTATACTATCATAATCTTCATCATTCCAAATAAAAAAACATTCTCTATATCCAGTATTTGACACAAATATCTTCGCAAATGAACTAGGAACTTGTATATTATTTTTCCCTATTGTTTCAGGATCATTATCCCAGAAAGCTAAACTAATTGTTTCCAAACTACCATATTTTTCTGCCATTTCTCTCTCATATTTTTCAAGAGAAATATATTTGTATCTATTTGTCTTCGGTGTTTGTGGTACAATATTGGACATTTTATATGTGCTATTTAATGCATTTTCATTCCAATCGAATGAAGCATCAGATGCACCAAAATGTCCTCTATCATATCCCGAATTTGTGTAATCTCTTGTTGTTGACTCAAAACCTTTCGGTATTCTATTATCAGTATAAAAACTTGGTCTTTTCTTTATACCATCTTTTGATACCTTTTTACCTTCTATTTTTGTATATATTGCTGAAGGACTTTTTCTATCGTAATCATAACATGTGACAAAATAATCAATTAAAATCAAATCACAATTTTTTTTATTAAAAATAGAATTTAATTCTTTAATATTGTCAGAATTTATGTCGATAGAAAGTGCATTATTATATAAAAATAATAATACTAATAATAAAATTGTTTTCTTTAATCTTGACAACAACTGCATGGATTATCTTCTGAGCATTCACAATTTTCGCAATCGCATTCTGGATTATTACAATTTGGATTATTACACATATTTACCTCTTTATTAAATTAACCATTTGTAATACAGCTTTACCTGTATCTATAGCCTGCAATACCTGTTCTTTTGCAACTTCCAATTCTTCTGGTGGATTAGGAATGTTAGGAATTTTGATTTCCACACCTAATTCATTCATCACAAAACCAACCAATTCTGATATTTCTTGATCATCTAAATCTTTTAATTCTGGTAAAATTTGATCTAAATTATCTACAGCATCTACTAACAATGACAATGGTTCAACAAAATTTTTAGCATCCCATAATGTCAATGATCCATCTGCCATGCTTTGCTTGACTGCATTTGCCAAACTAAATACAAATCTTAATAATTCTTTCGTTTCTTTAATACCAGTAGCCATTAATTTAAACTCCAAAAATTGTTAAGGGAGATAAATATACCTCCCCAAATATATATTTATGTTAAATAAAACTATGCGATAAATTTAATCTTTCCTTATTGATAATATAA
>Ga0255768_10001638_pt1 | contig 22879 bp, 20 predicted proteins | sample 071ome_33_FD_179983 | JGI IMG/M metagenome (GOLD analysis project Ga0255768, IMG submission 179983) | Coastal salt marsh microbial communities from the Groves Creek Marsh, Skidaway Island, Georgia - 071412AT metaG (version 2) | ecosystem: Environmental > Aquatic > Marine > Intertidal zone >...
AGCCTGACCCTGCCAACCCCCGCTATGTCGTCACCATCCGGGGTCTGGGCTACAAGCTCCAGTCTTGATCCATCATGATTCGGCGGCTGTGGGGTCGACTGGGGCTTCGAGCCCGCATCACCGGCCTCTACGCGCTCGGTGGGCTGCTGCTGTCGCTCACCATCGCCCTGTCGACCCTCACCCTGGCCCGCCAGAATCTCGTTGAGGACCGTGAGGAACGAGCGTTCTCGGTCGCCGTCCGCAACGCCCAACGCGTCGAGAACGGGCTCGGAGCCGAAACCGAGATCGAGGATGTTGGCGTCCTGCTCGACAACCTGACGATCACTGAAGGGTCGTTTCCCTTGCTTCAGGTCGGTGATGCCACCCGTGCGCTCGATCAGGCCTTCGACGCCGACGCCGTGCCCTCGTCACTGCGAGAACTCGTCGAGGCTGGCAATGCGGGCCGCATGCGTGTGCGGGTCAACGGCCGTCCCTTGATCGTCACCGGTATTCCAATCCCCGACACCGCAGCGGCCTACTACGAGGCGGCAGCGACCGACGATGTCGAGGACGTGCTCAACACGCTCGGCATCATCGTGCTCGGCGTGAGCGCAGCCGCAACCCTGTTCTCCGCTGCGCTTGGTTCATGGGCATCGAGACGAGCCCTCACACCGCTTGGCGAAGTGCGACTCGCCGCCGAGTCGTTGGCCGCGGGCGAACTCGACACCCGTCTCGATCCACCGGCTGATGCCGACCTCGCGTCGCTGACGGCGAGCTTCAACGGCATGGCCCGGTCGTTGGAGGATCGTATCGAACGCGACGCGCGCTTTGCGTCCGAGGTCTCTCACGAGTTGCGGTCGCCGCTGATGACCCTCAATGCCTCGGTCGAGGTGCTCAACAACAACCGCGACAGCATGACCGAACGCAACCAAACCGCCCTCGATCTGCTGACCGACGACGTCACCCGCTTCACTGCCTTGGTCGAGGATCTCCTTGAAATCAGTCGCTACGACGTCGGTACGGCGTCACTGCAGGCCGAACCGATCGATCTCGTCGAGTTCGTTCGGCAATCCGTGCATCACTCCCCCTACGACGTCGTCATCGACGTTGGGGCACTCCAGCATCTCGTTGTCGCGGGCGACAAGCGCCGCCTCGCACAGGTCGTCGCCAACCTGGTCGACAACGCCGCAAAGTACGGCGCCGGAGAGATCCGCGTGGTTGTCGGGCACGAAGACGACTACGCGATTATCGCCGTGGAGGACGAAGGCCCGGGTGTTCCCGAAGCCGAGCGGGGCGTGATCTTCGATCGTTTCTCGCGAGGCAGCGCTGGTGGACGGCGAGGCGACGGCACTGGATCGGGGCTCGGCCTTGCGCTCGTCGCGGAACACGTCGGGCTGCACGGGGGCGACGTCTGGGTCGATGACCGCCTCGACGGTTCCGAAGGTGCTCGCTTCACGGTGCGCATCCCGATCGGCGATATTCCCGACGACGAGGAGTGGGCATGAGGCTCGACCGCAGGCCGCTTCTTCATCATGTCGCCGTCGTCCTCGCCACGATGCTGGCCGCCGTGGCGTGTTCGCTGCCGACCGACGACGAGGCTGCAATCATCGAACCCGAGGACCTCCCCGACGCCCTTCGCTCGGACCTCGCCACCACGACAACCGTCGACCCCGGCCCGCGCAGCGAACCGATTGAGCTCTATCTGCTCGCCGCCGCCGGCGACCGCAATGTCGTCGTGCAGGTAACGCGCGAGATCGATGCCATCGCTGGGTTCGAACAACGCATCGGCTTGCTCTTCGGCGAGAACTTCGTGCGCACCGAGCAAGAGGAAGAGGACGGCTGGTCGAACGCGCTTCGCGAGTTTGAGCTCATCGAGGCATCGGTCAACGACTCCCGCGTCGCGATCATCGACATGGTCGCTCTCGACGAAAACGGGGAGCCGATCACGGTCGAGGCCCAGGTTCTCGCCGACGCAGTCGCCCAGCTCGTCTTTACCGCCACCGGCTTCGCACTCGACGATCCGATTCTGGCGGTCCGAATCCTGTCGAATGGGGCGCGCACCTTCGTACCGACGCTCGAGGGCGACACCGAAGAACTCGTCAACCGCGACGACTTCGTGAACTACACCGCCGAGTGGGTACCGCCAACCACCACGGTCGCGCCAACCAGCACGACGCAGGGAACCGCTCCCGAGCGTGACGGCGCCACCGATAACGGCGACTGACTCAGGCGAAGAACGCCCGGGCGGCGGCACGTAGCTCAGGGCTGGTGTATTTCAACTCGGCGATCGCGTCGACGAGTGGCACCCGGACCATCGTTCCGCCTTGGAAGGCCACCATTGAGCCGAAATCACGCTCGGCGATCGCGTTGACGGCTTCGATGCCGTACCAACTCGAGAGCGCACGATCAAAGGAGGTGGGGGTGCCGCCGCGCTGAACGTGCCCCAGCACGGTGACCCGAGTCTCGTAACCCGTCCGCGACTCGATCTCGGCGGCGACAAGATTGACAATGCCACCGAGGCGCTTGTGGCCGAACTGGTCGATCTCGGGCTCAGGAACCTCGAGCGTGCCCGCCTTCGGCAGGGCGCCCTCGGCAACCACGACGATCGAGGCGTACTTGCCGCGGTCATGACGGCGGGTCAACGACGCACAGACCTCGTCGATATCGAAGGGCTCCTCGGGTGTGAGGGTCATCGTCGCGCCGCCCGCCATTCCGGCCCACGTGGCGATATGGCCGACATGACGGCCCATCACTTCCACCACCATGACCCGGTTATGGGACTCGGCCGTGGTGTGCAGTCGGTCGATCGCATCGGTGGCGATCTGCACGGCGGTGTCGAAGCCGAAGGTGCGCTCGGTGAGACCGATGTCGTTGTCGATCGTCTTGGGCACGCCAACGATCGGCATCCCCATCTCGGCGAGTTCGTTGGCACACGAGAGGCTGCCCTCACCACCGATCACCACGAGCCCACCGACGCGATGACGCTCCAGCGTGGCGCGTACCCGGTCGATGCCGTCGTCGAACATGAACGGGGTGTAGCGGCTCGTGCCGATGACGGTGCCGCCTCGCGGAAGAATGCCCCGGCAGCCCTCGATCGTGAGTTCCTCGAACGACTCCTCGATCAGCCCCATGTACCCGTTGTGGAAACCGAGCGCGCGCCAGCCGAACTCGCGCTCCGCCTTGCGGACGACGCCACGGATGACGGCGTTGAGACCCGGGCAGTCGCCGCCACTGGTCAGCACGCCGATCGTTTCGATATCGGGGGAGGTCACCCCTCCGACGCTATCGTCGCCGCCCATGGGAATCGTGATCAGCATCGACGCCGGCACCACCGGCGTGCGCTCGTTCGCCGTCGACGAGTCCGGCTCGCCGCTCGGTTTCGCCTATCGGGAATTCACCCAGTACTTCCCCCAACCGGGTTGGGTCGAGCACGACGCCGAGGAGATCTGGCAGGCGGTCCTCGGCACGCTCGCCGAGTTGACGGCCTCGCTCGATCAGCCCATCGCCGCGATCGGCATCACCGATCAGCGCGAGACTGTCGTGTTGTGGGACAAGCGCACCGGCGTGCCGCGCCACAGGGCGATCGTCTGGCAGGACCGCCGAACCGCCGCACGCTGTGAACAACTCGAGTCCGATGGCCACCTCGATCTGGTCCGCAGCGCCACCGGCCTCGTTCTGGATCCGTACTTCTCGGGCTCGAAGTTCGAGTGGCTGCTCACCGAAGGCAACGTCGAGAGCGACGAACACTTGGCATTCGGCACCATCGACTCATGGCTGGTCTGGAAGCTCACGGGCGGGGTGCACATCACCGACACCACCAACGCCAGTCGCACACTCTTGTTCGACATCCAGAACATGCGGTGGAGCGACGAGATGTGTGCCCTGTTCAATGTGCCGATGTCCGCCCTGCCCGAGGTCCGGCCGTCGTCGGGCCGGTTCGGGGTTACCACCGCCAATCTCCCGATCCCGAGCGGTGTCCCCGTGAGCGGTATCGCCGGCGACCAGCAGGCTGCGCTCTTCGGCCAGGCCTGCTTTGCGCCCGGTCAGGCGAAGAACACCTACGGCACCGGTTCGTTCGTGCTCATGAACGTCGGCGAGACCTGCCCTGCACCAGTCGAAGGGCTGCTCACCACCGTCGCCTGGACCCTCGACGACGGCGGCGACTGGAAGACCACCTACGCCTACGAGGGCGCCATCTTCGTCACCGGTGCCGCGATCCAGTGGCTGCGTGACGGCCTCCAGATCATCGACGACGCCGCAGAGACGGGTCCGCTGGCCGAATCCATCGACGACACCGGCGGCGTGGTCTTCGTCCCGGCACTCGCTGGCCTCGGTTCGCCCTACTGGGATGCGCGGGCCCGCGGCACGATCATCGGCATCACCCGAGGCACTGGCCGGGCCGAACTCGTTCGGGCCACGGTCGAGGCAATGGCGTACCAAACTCGCGATGTCGTCGACGCCATGGCGAAGGCCAGCGGTACCGGCGTGCGCGATCTCCGCGTCGACGGTGGCGCGTCGGTCATGGATTTCCTGCTGCAGTTCCAGGCCGATCAGCTCGGCGTGCCCGTGATCCGGTCGAAGGTCGCTGAGACGACGGCGCTCGGTTCGGCCTACCTGGCCGGCCTTGCCGAGGGCGTGTGGGGCTCCCCTGCCGATGTCACCGAGAACTGGGCGGCCGATGGCGAGTTCATCCCGGCCACCGACCGGGCACGCCCCGACGCCGACTTCGCCCGCTGGCAGCGGGCGGTCGAGCGCAGCCGGAACTGGGAGCTCGAGGGCTAGGCGTCGAGGCGGGTCAGCGCCCCACGCAAATTGCGCACCGCCTGACCGATGCGCTGCTCGTTCTCGATCAGCGCGAAGCGGACGTTGCCCTCGCCGCCGGGACCGAAACCGACGCCCGGGGAGAGCGCCACGTTGGCTTCCTTCACCAGCATCGAAGCGAACTCGACAGAGCCCATGTCGCTGTATTCGGGCGGGATCGGTGCCCACGTGAACATCGTGCCTTTGGGGGGCTCGACTTCCCAGCCGATACGAGCCAGCCCGTCGCAGAGGGCGTTGCGCCGAGATTCGTAGATCGCACACGCCTCGGCCGGGTAGTCCGGCATCTCGTTCATCGTCACGGTTGCGGCGATCTGGATCGGCTGGAAGGTGCCGTAGTCGAGGTACGACTTCATCTTCGCCAGCGCAGCGACGATCTCCGGATTACCCGCCATGAAGGCGACACGCCATCCGGCCATCGAGAAGGACTTGGTCATCGAGTACAGCTCGACAGCGACCTCCTTGGCCCCTTCGGCCTGCAGGATCGACGGCGGCGAGTAGCCGTCGAAACCGAGGTCGGCGTAGGCGAGATCGTGCACGACCACGACCTCCTGTTCACGAGCGAAGTCGACGACGCGCTGCATGAACTCGGCGTCGACGCACATCGTCGTGGGGTTGTGCGGGAAGGAAAGCAGGATCGCCCGGGGTCGCGGCCACGAGTAGGTGAACCGCTCCTTCATCGTCTCGAAGAACTCGTCCTGGTTCGACGTGAGCGGCATCTCGCGGATATTCGCTCCGGCAAAAATCGGAGCGAAGATGTGGATCGGGTAGGACGGTGCGGGCACGAGTACCGAGTCACCGGATTGGCACAACACCCACATCAGGTGCGAGAGCCCTTCCTTGGCACCGATCGTGTTGATCACCTCGGTGTCGGGATCAAGATCAACATTGAAGCGGTGTTTGTACAGATCGGCGAACGCCGCTCGGAGCTTGGGAAGACCGCGGCTTGCTGAGTAGCGGTGATTCTTCGGGTTCTGGGCAGCCTCGACCAGCTTTTCCACGGCGATCTCAGGGGACGGAAGATCCGGGTTGCCGAACCCGAGATCGATCACGTCCTCGCCGGCGCGACGTGCTTCCACCTTCAACGAATCGATGATGGTGAAGACGTACGGGGGGAGCCCGGTGATTCGACGGAATTCCATACGGCGAGGCTAGTCAGCCGCTAACCCGACGCTTGGCAGTTTCACCCCAAGGAGTGCCGTTTCTTTCGGCACTGGCCCGGTTGGCGATCAGCCCATCGACTCGACGTGGCGGGTGAAGTCACTCACCGCAGTACGCACGATCCGGGCCTCGGCTCGTCGCTTCACGAAGCCTGGAACCGGTACCGACAAATCGACGGCGAGGTGGTACACGACCTCACACGACGACGGATCTGAGGCGACCGGCAAGAACTCGTACTCACCGTCGAGACGACGAGTGATGTCGCCCTTCTGAAGCCGCCAGGCGAGGCGTCGGGGGTTCGCTCCATAGAAGTAGCGCAGCGTGTAGGTGGTGGACCGGCCCATTGCTGCAGCTCGGAACTCGACGTCCACGGCGCGACCGTCGTCGTCGCGGCTCAGGATGCGGGCCATCTTCACGTCGCTGGCCCACTCGGGGTAGCGCTCGAAGTCGATCGCCGCTGCGTAGCAGGCATCGGGCGTGGCGGCGATGATCGTGCGTTCGGTGGTCTGATCAACCATGTCGGTACCTTCGATCGGGTTGCCGGAACGATAACAACTACGCCTCGTCGGCGCGGTCACCTTCGTCGACGGAGTCATGGGTGTCGGGTTCGATGGCGTCGCCGTCGTCGACCAGTTCGTCGGTGGGTTCGAACTCGCCGAAGCGCGCCGTCCAGAGGCCCATCATGCCGATGCCGAAAATCCACACGAGGGTGCCGAACGCGAGCGGCGTGAACGGGCGGATCGATGCGGTGACGATACCTGCGACAAGTTGCATCGTCGTGGCGCCGAGGAGGTGCCAGCGCACCACCTTGGGGGTGCTGCCGGCACCGAAATACAGACCGCCGACGCCGATGGCGTCGACTCGGCTGCGGTTCACGGCGATGAAGAACGCCCACAGCATCGTGACGATGCCGGCAAAGAACAGGGCGAGGGAGACGGCGACTCCGGCGAGTTCGAAGGTCGACGGGCTCGCGGCGGCTGCGCCAGCGGTGACCACGAAGGCGATCGTGCCGACCCAGCTCAGTTGGAAGAAGCGGGTGCCGGGCTCGGGGAAGGTCATGGGGTCACCATCGCATCGATCGCACGACCGAGTCGTTCGGCGAGCTTGTCGTAGCTGAACTCGGCCTCGGCGCGACGGCGACCGGCGTCGGCCATTGCGGCGCGGCGGTCGGGGTCGGCCAGCAGCGTCCCGATCGCCTCGGCGGCAGCGGTTGGATCATCAGCGTCGTCGACCACGAGCCCCGTCTCGTCGTGCTCGACGGCCTCGTGGGCGCCACCGCTGCGCCCGGCAACCTGGGGAACACCCGATGCCGCCGCTTCGAGGAAGACGATGCCGAAGCCCTCCTGTTCGAGGCCGCCCCAGCGGGTGCGGCACAGCATCGAGAAGACGTCGCCGGCGGCGTACAGGTCGACAAGGTCGTCGTCGCCGATGCGGCCGAGCAAGGTGACTGGTGCGTCGAGTTGGTCGATCAGTTTCTGAAGACGGCCGGTGTCGCGCCCCTTGCCGGCGATGGCGACGGTCAGGTCGGGGTGATCGGCCTGCAGTTCGACACTCGCCCGGATGAGCGTGTCCATGCCTTTGCGGGGCACAAGGCGAGAAACCGACGTGACAAGCGGGCCGTCGGCAGGGAGACCGAGGCGAGCCCGGGTGGCGGTCTTCTCAGCGGTGGTTTGAGGCCGGAAGCGTTCGATGTCGACACCGGGCGGCACGATCGTGCACGGCGGCAGCGGAGCGCGAAGCGATCGTTCACCCTCGGCAGCCGGATAGCCGCCGGCTGCGATCACGCCGACCGAACCGGCGAGCACACGGTTGAGCAAACGACGGGTACCGGGCACGCGTCCGGGAATCGTGACCTCCGCTCCGTGCAGAACAACGCCGTAGGGCCGATCAAGGTGGGGGCCGATCAAGCCGGCGGGCACGGCCGGATCGATGATGACGACCTCGGCGTCGTAGGACTCGGCGAGTTGGTTGACTCGACGAACAAGCATCGGCTGTGGCAACAGCCACGGCTCGCGGCTGCGGACCACGGTGAAGTCTTGGGCGGCATCCCAGGCCTCGGCTCCGTCGTGCGGGGTGGTGTGCACGACCACGTCGTCGGCGGGTAGACGTCGCCACAGCTCCCAGAGATAGTTCTGGATGCCGCCGATCTTCGGAGGGAAATCGTTGGTGACGAGCAGGTGCCGGACCACGCTCGGACCTTACGCCCGTGCGACTTCGTTACGGACCTCGAGCGACTCGTCGTCGGCGAGGTCGTCGGGCACCGCGACGCCCAGCCGTCGGGCGACCCACACGGCGTGAGCCCGCAGCATCGCCGTCGGGTGCCGAAGGTAACGCTCGACAACCGCAGTCACGGTTGAGGTCGGTCGGGCCACATTGCCGAGCACGAGAAGCGCATTGCGACGCAGATAGTCAGGGTCGCGGTGAGGGATGTACCAGCGCCCGAGTCGAGCCAGAAGTTCGTCATCGTCGGCGTCGAGGACGCTCAACACATCGACCCACGCCTCGTCGGCACCAGCGGGCGAGGGCTGACGCATCCGGATCTTGTTGGGCGGACAGACGTCCTGGCAATCGTCGCAGCCGTAGATACGGTCGCCGAGGGCTTCGCGGTACTCGACCGGGAAGATGCCTTCGGCCTGCACAAGCCATGCCAGACATCGGCGGGCGTCGATCACCCCCGGTTCGATGATCGCCTCGGTTGGGCACCCGTCGAGGCATGCCGTGCAGGTGCGACAGCCGTCGGCGACCGTCGACTCGTGGTCGGGTTCAACCGATGCGTCGGTGAGCACGGCGCCCAACACGACCAAGGAGCCGATGCCCGGCACGAGAATGTTGCTGCTCTTCCCCCACCAGCCGATGCCGGCTCGGTGCGCGGCGGCCCGATCGACGAGATGGTTCTGGTCAGCGATGACGATCGCGCGGTGGCCGGCATTGCGCAGCGCTTCGGCGATGGGCTCCAGCGCCGCCCGCAGGACGGCGTAGTGGTCCTCCCACGAGTAGGCCGCCACTCGTGCCACTGGCACGTCGGCAGGCATCGGCGGGGCCGTGCGTTGATAGTCATAGGCGCCGACGATGAGCGAGGCTGCTCCGGGGAGGGCACGATCCGGGTCGGTAGAGCGGGCCGGATTGCGGAACGTGAACTGCATGTCGGCGGCCAGCCCGGTGTCGCGCCGGCGTTCGAGCTCGAACCGCACCTCAGTGAACGGCTCGGCCGATGCGGCACCGACTGCGCAGAGGCCTGCGGCGAGCCCGAGGGCACGAAGCTCATCGATCGTCGGAGTCAGCACCGGACCATCGTGGCACGGGCTCAGGCGATACCGGTGCGCTCCTGGAAGCGAGAGGGCGGTACGAGCCCGGCGTCGGCGAGAAGGTCGACGGCATGCTTCTCATGCTGATCGAGCATGACGGGCACTCCCTCCTCGTGCCCGACGAGATAGCTGACAAGGCAGTCGTCGCACTCGGTGGTGTGCTGCATCTCGCAGGCGTCGCAGTCGATCGTGAGTGCCGGCTCGAGCGATGCGAACGACAGCGATTCGGTTTGGGGGAGACCCTGCACCAGATGAAGGTGACGGCGATGAACGGGAGTCGTGCTGGACATGGTTCGCACCCTACGAAGGGGGTGTGACACGCCTGTGGAAAACTTGACGCCGAACGTCCGTTCGGGCACAGTCGCACTCCTGTGACCGAACACCTGTTCGCGGCGCCGCAGGCCACCCCTGAAGCTCCGCCCGCCGAACCTCGTCAACGAACCCTCGACGATCTCGGCACGCCCCTGCACGAGGTCACGTTCGTCGTGTTCGACATCGAAACCACCGGCGGCAAGGCGGCCGAGGGTGGCATCACCGAGATCGGCGCTGTGAAGCTGCGCGGTGGCGACTGTCTCGGCACCTATCAGACCCTCGTGAATCCCGGTCGAGCGATTCCACCTGAGATCACGGTGCTCACCGGCATCACCGAGCAGATGGTCTATCGAGCGCCACGCATCGAAGCGATCCTGCCCTCGTTCCTCGACTTCATCGGCGGCGACGACACCGTGCTCGTAGGCCACAACATCCATTACGACCTCTCGTTCACCAACGCAGCGCTCGAACGCGACGGCCGAGCTCGTCTCACCAACCGGTCGGTCGACACGCTCCCACTCGCGCGGCGGCTCCTGCGCGACGAGGTCCCTAATTGCAAACTCGGCACGCTCGCTGATCGGCTCCGACTCAGCCACACTCCGAGCCATCGGGCCCTTGATGACGCACTCGCCACCGGCGATCTCCTCCACATCCTGATCGAGCGTGCCGGGGCCATGGGCGTCGTCGGCCTCGACGACCTCTTGGCCCTGCCGACGATGGCGGGCAACCCACAAGCGTCCAAACTGCGTCTCACTGATCGTCTTCCCCGCAAGCCGGGCGTCTATCTGTTCCGGAACCGCAGTGGCGACGTCCTCTACGTCGGCAAGGCGTCCAACCTCCGCAGCCGAGTTCGCAGCTACTTCTCCACCGACGAGCGGCGCAAGGTTGGGCAACTGTTGCGAGAGACGCACCGCATCGATCACCAGGTCTGCCGCAACGGCCTCGAGGCGGCCGTGCTCGAACTCCGGTTGATTCACCGCCACCTCCCCCGCTTCAACGCTCAGGGCACCCGCAGTTCGTCGTACCCGTACGTCAAGCTCACGCTCAACGAGCACTTCCCCCGGCTTTCGGTCGTGAGAAAGGTTGCCGACGACGGTGCGCTCTATCTCGGGCCGATCTCGTCAACGCGGCGAGCCCGGCGCCTGATCGAAGCGATCGAGACGGCATCGCCGGTCCGTCGTTGCACCGCCACCTCGACCTCGCGCACCACCAAGCCGGTGTGCACTGCCGCTCAGATCGGGGTTGCCGCATGTCCGTGCTCGGGCCACACCAGCGAGGACGACTACGCCCGCATCGTGGCCGATCTTGTCGACGGTCTGACCTGCGACCCTCACCGTCTTCTCGCTCCGCTACGAGATCGCATCGCCGAGCTTGCTGACGAAGAGCGCTTCGAAGAAGCCGCCGACGTGCGCGACCGCGCCGACGCGTTGAGCGGTGCGCTCCGGCGCCAACGCCGGTTTGATCTGCTGCGACGCGCCGGGCGGGTCCGATTCCGGTTCGGTGCCGCCTGGGCCGAGCTCGACGATGGTCGGCTCGCCGGATGCGGCGATGTCGGTGATCAGCCGTCGCTTCTCGATCTCCGCACGCCGTCATCACCCACTGGCGTGTTCGACGCTCCGTTGCCGCCGCCAAGCCGGTCGGAGGCCGACGAACTTCTCACGGTGGCGCGTTGGCTCGACGAAAACGCACACCGCATCGAACTCGAAGTGGTCGATGGTCTCCTTGCCGAGCCTCTCCCCCGTTTGCCGAGCTTCGTGCCCCGCAAGCGCTGACTCACACCTGGAGGGCCGCCACCTTCGCTGCGACGCGACCATCGTCGATCGCCGCCGCAGCAGCTTCCACCCCGGCGCCCAGATCGTCGGCGATACCGGCGGCGACCAACCCGGCCCCGGCGTTGAGGACGACGATGTCGCGAGCGGGGCCAGCCTCACCGCTGAACACGCGACGGCTGATCTCGGCGTTGGCGAGGGCGTCACCGCCGGCCAGATCGTCGTCCGTGACTCGGGCGAGTCCGAAGTCGGTTGCGTCGACCTCGATCTCGGTGATCTCGCCCGCCTCGAGCGAGACGATTCGCGAGGGGCCGGTGGTGGTGAGCTCGTCGAGGCCACCCTCACCGTGCACGATCAGGGTGCGTACCGAGCCGGTCGCCCGAAACGTCTCCGCCATGCGGTGAGCGAGGGTCCAATCGGAGGCACCGATCACTTGCCGGGTGAGCTTCCCGGGATGGGACAGCGGCCCGAGGATGTTGAACACCGTCGGGATACCGAGTTCGGCGCGCACAGGACCCACGTGCCGCATCGCTGGATGAAAGGTGCGGGCGAACGCAAAACCGACACCGTGTTCGGCAACCTGGGCTTCGAGTTGCTCCGGCGAGATCTCGATGTCGACACCGATCGCCTCGAGGAAGTCGAAGCTTCCCGACGTCGACGAAGTCTTTCGGTTGCCGTGCTTGCACACCGAGGCGCCCGCGCCGGCGGCGACGAACGCTGCCATCGTCGAGACGTTGAGTGCGTGGGTGCGCCGACTCGGGGCCCCTCCGACGCCGACGATGTCGATCGTGGTGTCGGGCACGTTGAGCGGCTCGGCCGTTGCGATCATCGCTCGTTGCAGCCCGGTGAGCTCCTCGACCGTTTCACCCTTGAGCCGAAGGCCGACGATGAAGGCGGCCTTCTGCGCATCGGTGGCATGGCCGGCGAGGATCTCGCCCAGAACGGCGGTGCACTCGGCTGCGCTCAGGTCGGCTCCGGCGGTGAGACGGCCGAGGACGCCGCTCCAGCCGCCGTGTTCGTCGAGACTCATGCTTCTCCCTCGACCCAGTGACGGGCCTCGTCGAGTTGTCGGAGGTGATCGTGCTGCGCGGCAGCGAGCTTGTCCATCCACGCGGCGAGGTCGGGGCGAGCGTGGCCTCGGATCTCGTCGGCGAGCGACTCGTACATCGCTGCCTCGATGGGAAGCCGTCCGGAAAGATCGTCGGTGCCGGGGTGAGCGTCGGCTGTGCCGGTTTCCTCGGCGAGCAGGGCGTACAACCCTTGGGCGAGCCCACGGTTGCGCTCCGCCATACCCCGCAGCACCCCGGCGAGACCCGGTTCACCGTCGACATCGGCCTGTTCGGCGAGGTACTCGGCCCGGGTTACCGCCGCAGTGATCTGGCGGAGACCGGCGCGTAGTGCGTCGATCGCCGGGCTTCCTTCGACATCACTCATCGGCGGTACTCTAGAGCTCCTGTGCTGAGCGCCCTCAACGTTGCCGCCATCCGCCACGGTGCCCTCATCTGTCTCGTGATTGCGGCCCCCGCTGCCGTGGTTAGCAGCCTGCTCGCCGACGACAGCGGCGGCGGCACCGACCAATCCAACTGGGTCTTCGTCGCATTGGCGGCCGTCGTAATCGCCTATCTGGCAGGTGGTGCCGCTGCGGGCCGACGGGCGACCGCTGCGCCCTTCGTAAACGGGGCAACAGCCACGCTCAGCGCCTTTGTCGTCGTGCAGGTGATCTTCGGCATTGTGCGCCTCGCACAGGGTGACGGCCTTTCGCCGATCGGACTGATATTCAACGGGCTGTTGGCCGCCACCATCGGCGTGGTCGGAGCCGGTATCGGCGTGTGGCGCGCCATGCGAGACACCTCGTCGAACTGACCTCACCGACCGCCTGTCGCGGTCGTCGTTGACCGTGGCACACTGAAGCCGGTGGCGGGGAGCCGACTGGATGGCCGCGGTCCTTCGGGGCTGAGGAAAGTCGGGGCTCCGCAGGACAGGGTGCTGGCTCACGCCAGTCGAGGTGACTCGCAGGAAAGTGCCACAGAGAACAGACCGCCGGCGGGCTCGCCTCGCCGGTAAGGGTGAAACGGTGCGGTAAGAGCGCACCAGCATCCCCGGTGACGGGGATGGCTCGGCAAACCCCACCCGGAGCAAGGTCACGCAGGGAGAGAGCGGTCCGCTCGTCGACACTCCCGGGTCGACTGCACAGATGGATGGTCATCCACGAGCCTTCGGGCTCCGGACAGAACCCCGCTTACAGGTCGACTCCCCGCCACCGCTGCCCTACTCCCTGCCAAGTCAGCTCGGCCGCAGCGAGACGCTGCGCCGTGCCCTACGGTGACGACATGTTCACGACAATCGTTGTCTGGGTCGTTGGTCTCACCGTCGGGTACGTCGGCCTTCGCGCGATCCGCACTCGAAGTTGGTCACGCCCCGGTCAGTCAGAGGACTGAGCGTTCGGACGCCAGCCGGCAACGGGAGTTGCTGAAACGAGCACTCCTGCGTTGCTCGAACTCAGTGGGTTCGGATCGCTGCTGTAATTACACCGTCGGCCATCGCCGCACGAGTGGCATCGTCGGGACGACGGAGCCGTTCGAGCGTGACACCGATGATCTCGGCGCTGCACGGGAAGCCGGGCGGATACGGCCCGACGGGCGCACCCGTGTCGATGCCAACATCGAACGTTTCGCCGCTCATCGAGAAAATGATCGGAACGGTGCGATCGAGACGAGCGTGGTCGACCTCGACATCGTCCACCGCGAAGGCCAGATCACCGCCTGCACCGAAACCACCGTCATGGTCGTAGCGAAGCCGGAGCACATGGCGCCCAGCCGAAAGTGACTGCTGATCCCGAACCGTCGTCACGACATGACCGAAGAGGTTGTAGACGTAGGTCGCAACCCCTTCGGTGTCGAGATACATCGACCAGCCCGCCATGTTGCCGCCCTGACAGGCGATCACGCCATGAGCCGGCGCCCCTTCGGGCACGATGAGCTCGGCGGTGATCTCATGCGAAGCGTTCTTGAGATTGACGACCGAACTCTCCGGCATCCGCACATGTGCGGTGGTGTACGTCATCTTGGTGACCCCATCGAGACTGTGCGGCACCCGGAGCGCCCCGCCCCGCGGTGAGCCTGCGTCTCGAAGGGGAAAGACCCCGTTAGCTCCGGCCTCGCGCTCGAACAGGGCTCGAAGCTCAGCCAGCTTTTCGGGAAACGTCGTGGAGAGATCGACACTCTGAGAAAAGTCGTTGGTGATGTCGTACAGCTCCCAGTGTTCGTCGGGGCCGTCGAACTCGTAGGCCGCAAGCCTGATCCACGGCACTCGGCCGTGGAAGCACGAAGCCATCCAGCCGTCGTGGTACACGGCTCGATTGCCGAGGATCTCGAAGTACTGCGTGGTGCGCCGACTCGACGCTGTCTCGTCGTCGAAGGAGTACCCCATGGGTGTGCCGTGCACCGGCATTTGTTCGATCCCGTCGACCTGATCGGGCCATGGCACGCCTGCGGCCTCGAGGATCGTGGGCGCAATGTCGACGACGTGATGGAACTGGGTTCGTAAACCGCCCGCATCAGCGATGCGAGCCGGCCACGACACCGCCAACCCGTTGCGTGTACCGCCGAAGTGTGAGGCCACCTGCTTCATCCACTGGAACGGGGCATCGAGCGCCCAGGCCCAGCCGACGTTGAAGTGGTTCTCGCAACGAGCCGACCCGAAATCATCCATGTGCTCGAGCAGCCATTCGGGATCCTCCGGTACACCGTTCTGGAAGGACGGAGCGCTCCACGCACCATGGATCGTGCCCTCGGCGGATGCCCCGTTGTCGCCGGTGACGTACAGCACGAGCGTGTTCTCCCCCACTCCGAGCTGGTCGACGGCGTCGAGCACTCGGCCGACCTGGGCATCGGTGTGGGCCATGAACGCCGCAAAGACCTCCATGAGCCGGGTGGCAACGGGCTTGTACTTGTCGGGGTAGTCCTCCCACGCCGGAATCTGCACCGGCCGAGGGGTCAGCGTCGTGTCGGCCGGAATCACGCCGAGCGCGATCTGCCGCTCGTAGATCTCCGTCCGAAGCCGATCCCAGCCCTGGTCGAACGTGCCCTCAAAGCGCTCGATCCATTCCGGGGCGACATGGTGCGGCGCATGCACCGCAGCAGGAGCGAAGTAGCAGAAGAAGGGGCGATGTGGGGCTGACGCCTGCTGACGTTGGATCCAGGTGATCGCCTGGTCGGCGAGATCCTCGGTCAGGTGGTAGTCGTCGCGACCGAGGTGGGGTTCGATCGGCGTGGTCTGGTCATAGACCGCCGGTTCCCAGTGGGACGCCTCGGCACCGATAATGCCGTAGAAGCGATCGAACCCCATCCCGGTGGGCCATCGGTCAAAGGGCCCCGCCGGGCTCTGCTCCCACGAGGGCGTGAGGTGCCATTTGCCGAAGGCGCCCGTGCTGTAGCCGTGCCCCCGCAGGATCTCAGCAACGGTGGCCGCCTCCTTCGGGATTGCACTGTCGTACCCGGGAAAGCTGTTCGCGATCTCGGTGATGCCGCCCATGTGCACCGCATGATGATTTCGACCGGTGAGAAGGGCGGCCCGAGTGGGGGAACACAACGCCGTCGTGTGGAACTGGTTGTAGCGAAGCCCGGCACGGGCCACCCGATCGACCGTTGGGGTGGGCACCGGACCGCCGAACGTGCTGCAGGTGCCGAAGCCGACGTCATCGAGGAGGATCAAGACGACATTGGGGGCGCCGGCCGGAGACCGCAGTCCCTGAAGGGGTACGGCCTCGGACTCGTCGAGGAGGCGGCCGACGGTGCCAGCGAACGGCGGCGTCGGGTTCGGCAGGCGATCACCGCTCATGCGGACTCCATGCTGGCGAGATCGAAACAGTGCATGACCTGGCGAATCCGACCTGCGTTGCCCGTGAGGTGCACGCTCCCGTGGTCGATCGCGTCGGCGAGCGACACTCGATTCGTCAGCAGCGCCGCCCACGTTTCGAGATCAAGCCGCATCTCGAGATCGGCATCGGCACCGTCGGTCGGGACGGCGACGCTGCGGCGCAGATGAAGGCCGGTGTGGGTCCCGTCATCGAAGACAAAGCGAAGGTGCTCGTCGATCCCGGCAGCCCGTTCCGGGATCAGCAGCACCCGAAGGGTCGACACGAAGACATCAGGTGGACTGCTCATGACGTCGCGGTGAGAGAAGCGGTGGGTCCGGAATCGGCGCATGTCCACGCGCCCCTCGAGTTCCAGCGCGCGGGTCAAGGCCCAGTTCCGGAGATTTGCCGAGGTCGTGCGCTGCGAGATCGCTCGCCAGGCGCGTGCGAGCAGCTCCCGGTCTTCGGCCGTTCCGCCGTCGAGTCGACCGGTGTCGTCGGGCTCGACATGGATCAACCATGAACCAAGTTCGACCGCCCAGCGCAAATCGTTTTGATCGATGGCATCGGCGATCCGTTGGCGGACGACCTCCGCTCCGCCGAAGCCCTCGATCAGGCGCCGGCAGCGTTCGGCCTTGTCGAGCGGCAGCAGCTTGGCGTCGTCGCCGTCGAACCATCCCCGAAGCCCTGCGTAGATCTGACGCACATGGTGTTCGGCGAGCCCGTAGAACTGGCGCGTGAGATAGCTGCGGCCGTAGTCGTCGGGAAGTCGCACGAAGCTCGTGAGTTCGTCGGCCGTCAGTCCTCGGTTGATCCCCCGAACGGTCTGATCCCACAGAAACTGCATCGAATCTCGATACGTCTCGACCTCGACGGAGATCTGCTCGGCACCGCTCAGTGGCGGTCCGTGCGCGCCGACGAGGTGCTCCGCATTGAGTCCGGCGATGTGATCCAAGCCGCTGAGCAGGATGCGCGGATCGCGGTATTCCTCGCCCCGGATGGCGAAGACGTTGAAGAGGGCAGGCCAGACAATGTTGTGCACGCAGGTTCCGTTCTCCGGGAACCAGATGGTGATCGAGTCGTCGGCGTCCGACGGTGCAGGAGTGAACTCGCACGCAAGTCCGGCGATCTGAACCGACATTGCGTCGGTGATCGTCCGAGTCGGGGCCACGAACCCAGGCGTGAACGGTGCGTGCTCGGCGCGTCGGAACTCCCGCCCGAGCCCCACATTGATCAAACCGTCGGGCCCGTCCTGGTCGAGCAGCATGCCGAACTGCTGGACGAGGCCTCGGCTCGCCGCTGCGCTGACCTCGGAGGTGACCCGACGGCGATTGCCGACGATCCCGTGATGTCCCCAAATGTCGATGTCGCCACCGATCTCGTCGAGCACGGCCTGGGTGCCGGCGACATAGTGGAAGTGGGTGTAGATCACGGCGGCGATCGGCGCTGTGGTGACCTCGCGCAGTGCACGGAGCGCTGAGGTCATCTCTTCGTTGGACTCACCCGTGTCGATGACGATGACGCCTTCGGGTCCTTCGACGAACGTCTGGTTGGAGAGGCCGTTGCCGACAAAACACCAGACGCCATCGGTGACCGACCAGAGCTTCGGCGTGAACCGCTCGGTGTGCTCCACCAGCTCCCGATGGCCCCGCTGCCCCTCTGGCCCAACGATGGTGAACGAGTCATCGGGCGCGAATGAATCCGTGGTCATTCGGCGAGTATTGCAGCTGTGGTCGCGGCGCCTCAGATCGAACCGGCCAGACGAGACCCGCACGACGGTGCCTGAACGGCGCATCCGACGGGCGCCGAGGTTTACCTCGGCTACTGTCGCTTCATGGCTCAGCAACAAGGCGCGAACGAAAACCGCTGGACGACCATCACGATCGGCGGATTGCTGCTGGTCGTCGGACTCCTCGTCGGACTCCTGCTCGGGCGAGACGGCTCCGACGACACAGCAGACCTCGCGACACAGGGCGAGCAGGACGTGTCCACGACCTCGGCGAGTCCGACCACCACCGAAAGCCCCGCAGAGCCGGATGCTCCGACGACATCGACGACTGCGCCCGCAGCGGCAGACACCACCACGACATCGACGCCGCCCACGACAACCGAGCCACCTGCGCAGAGCCAGGCTGAGCTTGCGGGATGTGTCTCAAACTTTGCCGCTCTGCCTGAGGGAAGCATTGTTGCCGAGACCTTCGTCTTCGACTTCGACGGCGCTGACGGCGACGAACTCGTCTCAACCTATTACGACCCTGCCAACGACGCGTGGCTGCTTCGCGTTGCTGCGGCCGACGGATCACTCAGTTCCGAACTACCGCTCCCCGCCTCGAGTGCGATCGGGGCGCTTCCGATCACGGTTGTCGACACCAATGCGGACTCGGCCCCGGAGTTGGTCGTGAAGATCGACGGAGGCGCCTATAGCGAGATCATGGCCTTCGCCGTCATGGTCGACTGTGAGGTCGAACTCACCCGCAATCTCGAGGGCCAGATTTACTCGTGGCCCGTGGGGGCGTCGGTGAGCTCAATCTCTGGCTTCGAGTGTTCGAACGCCTACGTGATCTTCCGACAGGGCGCGCTCACCGACGAGACCGTCTGGGCGTACCAGACGTACAGCAACGCGCTAAACGGCATCGTCTGGGAGCCGATCGGAACAGCAGGCTCTTCCTATTCGGGCGAGACCGAGGACGAGACGCCGCCCTTCGCCGCCGACGTGGGCTGCGAAGCCGTTCCCTTCGAAGTCCAGGACTGACATCATCGGAGGCAGTCGGCGGAGCACACCCGATCGCTACAGCTGGGCCCTCACGGCCTCGATGGCCGACTCGGCGCTGACTGCACGCTGGCACCCCATCACGCGGACTCGAACGTGTAGCCCCACTGCTCGAGGTCGGCTCGGTAGAGCTCGCCCACAATCTCGCGGGTCTCGTCGGTGTAGTGAACGCTGTAGTGATCTCCGCCCGAGGAGCGATTGCGGTGCGGAATCTCCCATGCTGTGCGTCCGAGGCCGACCCGGCCGAGAAAGGAACGCACTTCCTCGTCGAACCGCTCGAAGCGTCCGGTGACGGCGATGTCGGCACCGTCGAGCAGTGCCGTTTGGGTCATGAAGTGAATGTTGGACCGAAAGAGTGAGCTGTCGGGAAGCGCTCGCACGAAGGTGCTGAAGTCGGTCGCGGCCAAACCTGCGAGCTCGGGCGTCACGTCCCGGCGAAGAAGCATTTCGAAACGCTCCGTACTGCGCCCAGCGAACTTGTCCCTCCACGCCGAGAGCAACCGATCCCACGGGTTCCGGACGATGGCGAACGTCTCACATCCTGTGCTCAGTAGGCGTGACAATTCTGTGGTCATCTCATCGCGTCGCTCGAGGTAGACGTAATCGTCGACCTCGTTTTCGAGAAGGTGATGAAGGCTGCGAGTCCCGTTCTTTGCAACCCGGTACCACGCGAAATTTCGCGCCTCGGAGTACGAGACGTTGTAGCCGAGACGTCGTCTATCCGGCATGAGTGCGAAAGTCCTCGGGGAGTGGGGTCACGAGACCGTGATCGAGCAGCGACCGGCTGGAGGAGTAGCGATCAACGCTCGCTGGATCGATCTGGGACAGATCACTCCCCCAGGTTTCGAAGAACTCGGTGTAGGCCTCGTAGCGGCGGGTGCAGTGGAACACCCGATGGTTCTCGGCCACGTCGCGCCGAAAGTCGGCGAGAAAGTCCCCGACGAACTTGTAGTGCAGGAGCGCAACACCAACGTCGGACACGACTCCAGGAGTCACCATGTGGCTGCTTGACAAATACTGAATCTCTCGCCCGCCACGAGCAAGCGGTGTCTTGGTGTTGTTCTCACCGAAACCGGCGAGCTGTCGGATGCCGCCGACCGTGAAGAAATATGGGCAGACGACCGATTGTGTGCGCTCGAACTCGTGAGAGAAGAACGGGTATCGGCTGACAAAGTCATCTTCGAACCGATCGTCGGACGGCTGGTGAGCCTCCATGGAAAACATGTCAACCATCTGACCTGCGGCGAGGTCGTGGCCCTTGCGCTCCATGTACTCGGTGAGGCCGCGAAGGCCATGGTTCTCGACATCGGCGAAGACCAGCGCCTCGTCAACATCGACGTACAACTGCCACCCGGACGGGCTGTGTTCGCGGACGAGTTGGTTCAGCCAAACCATGCCGGATGCGGCTTCTGCGTACGACCCACTGGCATGAAACACGTGCACGTCGGGCTGCTCCAGCAACCACGCAAGCGAACCGTCGCTGGAGTCGTTGTCGACAAAGAGGAAGCGGTCGACCCCCAGTTTTCGGTAGTAGGAAACGAACCATTGGAGACGCCACAACTCGTTGCGCACCACGGTGTACAACCGAATCTCGTCGCCGGCGGGCGGCAACAGATTCCCGTCCCGACGCTCGAGCTCTTCTGCTCCACAGACCCGCTGCGAGGGCATCGGGCTGTGGTTTCCGAGATGACGCCAAATCTTTCGCGCCTGCCCCAAATCGCCGTCACGATGAGCCAGCCAGGCGCGTGTGCGAAGCCCCTCCTTCTGCTCGGTATCCGACGGAAGGAGATCGATCAGTGCACGCACCGTTTCCTCACGACCGACGGCGACGGCGACGCGAATGGCAAGAATAACCGAGAGAGGATCGCCGAGTCGATCTTCGCCGAGCTCATCGAGGATCTCGTGTGCCTTCCTCGCCGCCATCGGGTCGCCGTCCTTGCGCAGACAGGTCAACGCCTGCCGGAGCAAGAGTCGGTATCGGCGTATCTCGTCGGGCGCCTCCTCGAATGCGTCGATCGCAGCAAGCAGCGCATCGCCCCGCCGCTGTTCGGCGTTCAAAAGGTCGATCCGTAACATCCACGCCGCAGCTGCCGGATGGGCCAGTTCCAGGCGGGTGATCTCTTGGCGCGCCTCATCGAGTTGGCCAGCTCGAATGCGTGCCCTAATAAGCTTGAACTTCAGGTCGCCGCGGCCTGGGTTCGCCTCGCTGGCTTCGCGCCTAGCCGCCAGTTCATGTTCGAAGTCCCCCGAAGCGAGATAGGTATCCGCAACAAGCGTGGCGACCAACCACGGTTGGATCTCCGTTGCGGTCAACAGAAGGTCATGAGCTTGGCCGAAGTCACGCAGGCGGTTGCACTGCTCAACCGCCTCCCTGAGTGCGTCCGCATTCGTCGGTTCGCGTTCAAACGACTCCAGCGCGAGCACAAGAGCCCGGGTCGACTCGCTGCGCGAGGTCAGCGCTCCGGTTTCATGGGCCGACACAGCGGCGGAGTCGCTCTCACGACGCCATGTGAACCTGAACCTCATACCGTCCACCCATCTGTCTCGACGCCGGTCAGCCGTTGGAAGATCTCGAGGTCGCGGCGGTAATGCGACCGAAGGAGCGCAGCGGAGTCGTCGGAGATCGTGGACTCGTATCGAGTGGCGTACGCCCAGGTGGACTCGTAGGCGTGCGGTGCAACGCCGAGAAAGCGTTCGAAAACCTGCATCTGACGGTTGAGATCGTCGACGCGCACGAAACAGATCTGATCGTCGGGAAACAACGACATGAGGTTGTACGCCAGCCTGCCGTACTCACCACGTCGGATGATGTCGTCGTGCTCGTGCACTCCGGTTGTGAGGAAGGTGTCCACAATCTCCTCGAATGTGGGTACGTCCCTGCCATTCGTGCGGAGCATGCTCCACTGGGAGAACGCCCGATCGACCGGATCTCGCAGCAAAACGATGAGCTTCATTGCAGGGTTGTACTGCCTGATCCGCTGCAGATACTGGGGTACACCGTTGCGTTGCAGCAGGACGTACTTCGGAGTCGACTCGCCGTACACGACGTCGTCGTCGAGATCGCCGTCAATCCCCCACCCCATTCGGTGGTAGTCGGCGTAGGCCGACTCCTGATGGACAAACTCCCGTCTGTCGAAGAAATGCACTTCCTTCTCGATCGACATCTCGATTCGGGGATGCTGAGCGAGAAGCAGGTGCAGGGCATTGGTGCCGCCCTTTTGGACGCCAGCAACCAGAAAGTCGATGCGGTTTTTCGCCACGAGGTCAGCCTTCAGTCTCAGCGTCACGATTGTTGGCATAGCTGTGTGAGATGGCCAAGACGGCCTCGAGCCGCGACGGGTCGTACGCAGCGCCGAGGAACGTGAACAGCTCCCGTAACCGATCATTCCTCTCGAGGACGTCTTTGTAGGTGATCTGGAAGCAATGGTCATGGGTCGAGGCGTAACGGTCGAATCGCCGCTCCAGTTCGACGAACTGCTCGATGACCTCGTCCTCAGGCTCGCCGGCCCACCACCCGCTCTTGCGGGTATCGCTGGCCTTGCGGGTGTTGAAGATGAAGGCAGTCTCTGGGAACAACTCGGCGAGGAAGTCGAGGTACTCCTCGAGATCGTCTCGCATGTCCAGATAGCGGATCTCCTTGAAACCGACCGCATGCACCGCTGGATTGTCGGCGTCGCTGCCGAGCAGCATTCCTCGGGCGAGCGGTCGCAGCCGGTCGAGGGTGAGGTCGGCCGCCATCTCGTGAAAGCCGAACCACGGCGTGTCTGGGGTCCAGGCAGTGCCATGACGAGCATGCTCTCGGAGGCCAGCGACCATCTCGTACAGGTGTCGGAACACGTTGCCGTTCTCGCCTCGCACCACCAGGCCGTTGATGCTGTTGAGTACCCCCTGCAGCAGGGTCGAACCCGTA
>Ga0255768_10001646_pt1 | contig 22806 bp, 23 predicted proteins | sample 071ome_33_FD_179983 | JGI IMG/M metagenome (GOLD analysis project Ga0255768, IMG submission 179983) | Coastal salt marsh microbial communities from the Groves Creek Marsh, Skidaway Island, Georgia - 071412AT metaG (version 2) | ecosystem: Environmental > Aquatic > Marine > Intertidal zone >...
GTAAACTCTCTCTCTCTTTCTCTCTCTCTGCTAAATTTTTAACTAAAACCGTCGTAATCGTCGGGCATCTCCCATTGCGTTTCACCCGTCGTCGTGTTGTAATAATACGTGTACCCTTCTGGGCTTTGGTGCGTCTCCCACAACGGCTTTTCTTCCTCTTCTTTTTTCAACGAAGCTTCGTGCGCGGCGGCGGCATTTTGTTGCTCTAAAGTTTGTCCGAAGATTGGCGCACCAGTAGCACCGGCCGCCGCAGCATCGTCGGACTTTTGGTATTGTTGATCTCGAGGGACGTAATCCGCCATAAACGCTTCTAACATGTGTTTGGCGGTTTCGACTTTATCTTTGAAACCGCTAATTTTAATCATTTTCGTTTCTTTGTCGATTTGGATCTTCGCTCCAGATGTCATTGCCATACTTCGGATGTTCTCGCCTCCTCTTCCAATGATGCGACCTTCCTGTCCTTGCGAATCGATTTCGATGACGACATATTCTGGTTTCGCTTCTCCCGAAGCTCCCGCCGCACCCGCAGCCAGCGTTTGTCGAACCGGCGCGGTGACAATATCGTGGATGAGCATTCGAGCAATTTCTAGTTGCGACGCGTCGCCTTTCGCGGATACTTCGTTTGATTCGCGCTCAATCTGTAATCTAGCCCCGGATTCGTCCGAGATGCGTTTGATTGTTTCCCCTCCGCGTCCTATGACTCTTCCAATCATGTTATCTGGAACGGCGATTCTGATTTCGAGCACCTGTTGCTGCGGCGCTCCCATGTTCGCTTGGTACACCGGAACACCACCTGCTGGCGCTTTAGTCGTGTTTACTACAGGCAACAACTGTTCGATGGCGTGTCGCACGCACTCTGGAGCGCCAGCTATGGTGATTAATCTAGGCGCGCCTTTGGGGACATCCGCAGAGGACTGTATTTTCACGATTGCTTTCGTCGCTTGTTGGAGCTGATTAATTTTCTCGCCGCCGTGTCCGATAACTTTCCCCGCGTTCTCGGATGGGCACGGAATTTGCTCGATGATGTGCCCAATCGGTAACTCTTTCGGCATGTTTGCCGGTAAAATCATCCCCGGCCGCAAAATCGAAACCGGAACGGTCCCCGCCGTTCCCGCTAATTGTCCCGGAGGCGGCTGCATGGAAAGCACCGCGCCCGTCGTCGTCGTGGTTTGCCCTGGGGGTGGCGGTGGATACGCGTATTGAACGGTGCCAGGCGGGGCACCAACTATTGTTGTCGTGGTTGTTTGTGGTTGTTGCAAGTAAACGGTCTGCTGTTGCGTGTGCACGACTTGATGTTGCGCGGGCGGAGGCGGAGGCACTCTTTGCGTGGACTGGTGTAATCCAGGAATCGCGCCTCCGTACACGTTCGCAGAAGGTGCTGCCGCTACGCCGCCGTATTGCGGCATGACTACGTGTTGCTGCTGCTGCGATGCTGCCGCTGCTACTGCCGCCGCCGCAGCGCGCGAGCTGCTGCGACTCCTCGGGTCTCTCGGCGCCGTCGCCGTCGTCGTCGTCGTCGTCGTCGCGTTTGCATTTTGATTGCGCGAGTCTACAATTGACGGCGGTCCAGGAGCCGCCGTCGTCGTCGTCGTCGTCGTCACTTTATTCGCGTTCACGGATTGCAACAGTGACTGCAACGCTTCCGTGGACGGAATCACCGCCACCGGCGGTGGCGGTGCGGCGGCACCATTATTCACCACTTGTTGTTGTTCTGTAGTCGTCGTCGTCGTCGCAGCGCGAGATCGTTTTCTCGGGTCGGACGGACCGACGGTGTCCCCGCCGCCGCCGTCGTCGTTCTCTCTCGCTCTTCTCGTGGACATTGTGATGGATGTACGCTGAGGTTGTGTCTGTGTGTATGAGAGAGAGTGTGTGTGTGCGCGTGAGTGGTGTTTGTGCGCGCCCAAGCTTCTTCTTCGCGTCGGAGTGTGAAGAAGTAAAGATGATTTTTTGCGCGCGTTTTTAAAAAAAAAAGAAGAGTTTCGAACGCAAGAAAAAAAAAAAGAGAGGAAGGGGACGAAAGACTTGACGACTATGATGAGGATGAGGATGATGAGGATCTACCACTAGCTACGTAGCTGGGCTCGTTTTTTTTGTTATTACACTCTCGCGTGCTTCCTATTAATCAAAGGTGTACAAACGCGCTCCGCAGGAAAGCTTTTTGCCTCCGAGGCGTTCTTCTTCCGCTATGCGCGCCGCTTCCGCTTCGGCTTCGGCTTTAGCTTTAGCCTCGGCTTCGGCTTTAGCTTTAGCCTCGGCTTCGGCTTTAGCTTTAGCCTCGGCTTCGGCTTTAGCTTTAGCCTCGGCTTCAGCCTTGGCTTTAGCCTCGGCTTCAGCCTTGGCTTTGGCTTCGGCTTCGGCTTTAGCTTTGGCTTCGGCTTCGGCTTTAGCTTTGGCTTCGGCTTCGGCTTTAGCTTTGGCTTCGGCTTCGGCTTTAGCTTTGGCTTCGGCTTCGGCTTTAGCTCTTGCCGCCGCTTCCGCCTCCGCCTTCAATCTCGCCTCTTTCTCCACGGTTTCATCGTCTTCGTCGAACGAGTCGTGTTCGGTATTTGCGGCGTCGTGTAAGACCATTTCCTTGAGCGGCTCTTCGTGGTGCCCGTGTATGTGGCTACCGCTGCGACCCTCAAGAACTGGCTTCCAATCCGTGGGATCTTGCCACGGGCCAAAATCGATGGCATCGTTCGCGTTCCCGGCTTTATCGCCTCGAGAAAACTGTTGCACATCCCCGGGTTTGCCGTAATCGCTACAAAACTCGCCGTGCGGCATTCGGCGTTTCAACTTCCCATCCCAACCTCTGTTGTACAAATTAAATCCTCCTTTCAACAAGACGAGTTTCTCGTATCCAGCTTCATCCAACATATCTAACGCGTGCACCGATCTCTGCCTTCCATCAGAGCACACCACAACAATCTTGGCTGCTTTTTTATCCGGGAATCTCTTCTCCACCTCGCTGAGGAAGTTTTCGTTGACGCGTTGGTTCTGGAACACCTTCCCGCCCGCGGCTGAATCGAACCTATAACCCGTGGACGTGACCAACGGAATATCCGCCTCGCACTCGGGACCGGAAACGACGACAACTTCGGACACTCCTCCAATGGTTCCTTTTGGTGGATTAGGAAGCTTCCCGAAAAATTCCCTCTCCTGGTCGTTTCTGATATCGAGGAAAACCCACCCGTCGTCCCATAAAACCCTCCCTTGCTCGAAGTTTGCCACGTACAGCTCTCCGGAGTTGAACCCTTTCCTCGTCTCTTCGTCGAAAACTTTGTCTCCGTATTGCTGAACAACTTTTGGACCGCTGGTAACCGCGGAAGACGCGGAAACTCGAAGAGACCTCGATCTCGACGCCGTCGTTTTCGTTATCGTCGTCAAAGTTTTCTTTTTGCTGACGAGGCAGTTGCGATGATTTTTCGTGCAAACGGCAGAAGAAAGAGAAGAACAAGATGTCAACATGTTATTGTTTATTATGTGGTTATATATCGCCGTTGTTGTTGTTGTTATGATGTTGTTGTTGCGGTTATTATTATCAGCAGTAGCAGCAGCAGCGTGGTATTAAAAAGTAGCAGCGCGCGCGCGGTTGTGTATCTTCGTGTGACGTTGCAGATGATTTTGATGGCGTGGAGAAAAGATATCAAAAAGGGAAAAAGTCTCCCTACTGTAACAGTGCTACGTGTGATGTGAGAGATGCGAAGAGAGATTCGCTCTTTGCTCTCTCTCTCTCTCTCTCTCTCTCTCTCTGCGCGTTTTGCACGCGTGTGGGGACAAAAAAAAAGAAAAAAAAAAGTTCACACACCATCAAAGTACACCACAAATCACAAATTATGTTGCGCCTGGTAGCCTCTTCGTCTCTGTCCGCGTGCGGTCTGAGGACGACGACGAAAACGTCTTCTTCTACCACCTCTCTGACCATGTTCTGTTTGCGAGCGAGTGATAATAATAGTACCACTACTACTAGTAGTATTGTTAGGAACAAGCGACTGATGTCGTCTGTGCGAGCGAATTGGCGGATGGACGACGTCGTCGAGGACGATTCAACGCAACATCAACGACAACAACGACAGCGGAGGACGAGCTCGGGAAGAACCGCGTCGTCGTCGTCGTCGTCATCAGCATCTTTCTCCAGAGGATTAAACGGTAACCGAAGAGAGTATCGCGGCGGCGGCAGCGACGACGATGACGACGACGACGACTATAGGGACGACAGCAGAAGAGGAGGACAAGGACGAGGAAGGAGAAATAACAACTCTGGCGGCGGTCGACGAGAACGAGGAAGAGGAGGAGGAGGAGGAGGAGGAGGAGGACGCGCGCAGAGGAATACGTATTACGAGAATAATTATAACAATAACAACAACAACAGCTATTACGGAAACGACGAGTACGAGAATAACTCCTACGGCAACAGCAGTCGCAACCGGCAAGGAGGAGGAGGAGGAGGAGGAGGAGGGTACTACAACGATAACAACAAGCCGGCGTATTTACAGAGAAAAGAGGAGCGGAAAGCGACGAGAGAACAACCAACGTTGCGAGAGATGGCTCTCGGTGAAGTTATTTTTGGACAGAATCCAGTGAAAGAAGCATTGCTGCAAAATAAAAGAGACGAGTTTTACAGGCTGTGGATCCAAGAAGGCGACGGGGGAAGCTATTCGTCCGACGAGAAGATGATTGCGAGAGCGAAAGAGTTGGGATGTACAATTTCGTATGCCTCGAAACACGATTTGAACATGCTGACGGAATCGAGACCGCACCAAGGCGTCGCTTTAGACTGCACGCCTTTGGAAATGGATAGCATCGAGAGTTTGTTGGAAGAAAACAGCGGCGGAAAGAACGCCGCAGAGATCCAAAGGAACCGCCAACATCCTCTCTGGCTCGCGCTCGACGAAATCATCGACCCGCAAAATTTCGGTGCCATTCTTCGAACGGCGCACTTTTTAAACATCGACGGCGTCGTCGTGTGCGCTAAGAATTCCGCGCCTCTCTCGCCAGTTGTCTCCAAAGCCTCTTCTGGGGCAATGGAAACGATTAAAGTGTACCAAACGAATGCAATGCACAAATTTCTTGCCAAGTGCGTCGACGACGGTTTCAACGTCATCGGTTTAGCCAACCAAAGCGGCGCAGACAGCGTCTCCGACTTATCTTTGAATCAACCAACAGTTTTAGTCGTAGGAAACGAAGGTTCTGGTTTACGAACGAACGTTCGGAGGGCGTGCTCGAGGATTGCTAAAATTGAAGGCGGCGACGAGAACAACAACAGCGGCAAAACCACCAGCGTAGAGTCTTTGAACGTCAGCGTCGCCACTGCCATCGCACTCTTCCAGCTCACGAGTAAAAATAACGAGTGAATGACCACGCGAAGACCAAGGCAGGAACGTGGATTCGTGCAAAAAGTGTAGTCGATGTGCGCGTGTTATATATTGATTGACTGGTTTAAAAGCTTTATGATAAATATTCATCGTAACGCAAACAACGCGCTTTTCTTCTCTTGTGATTTTCTCTCGCTCTTTCACCCTTTTTCGTTCTTGTGGTCAAAAAAGAAAGAAAGAAAAAAAGAGACGTCGACGTAATCTCTGCCTCATTTAAAAGAAGAGCGTCTCTAGATATACACACACGCGCGCGCGCACAAGCATTGCGATAAGAAGGCAGAAAGAAAAAGAGCATGTTCGCTTTCGTCGACCGCGCGTTCGCGACGAACGTCAATCCGCTCGCGACGACGTCTTCTTCTTCTTCTTTTGGAAGACAGAATGGGTCAGGCACGGCAGCAGCAGCGAGACGAAGAAGAAACAGAGGAGGAAAGAGCGCGACGACGACGATGATGTCGATGAAGATGAGCGCTGATAATAGCAACAACGATAAAAGTAGTTCTTTCGGTTCGTCCGCGTTCTTGTTCGCGAGCGATGCAACGGCTAATAAGAGAAGAAAGTCGACGATAAAAAGAGCGTCCTCGTCGTTCGACGAAAACGTCGGGGAGAAGATCCAGGCGGAATCGTCGTCTCCGGCTTCGTCTCCGGTCTCGTCCCCTTCGACGACGACGACGACAACGACAGAAGTAAAAGAGAATGCAACAACGGGTGATGATAATGATGATGAAAAGTCGAGCATGACAGAAGTGGCTTTGTGGGTCGGCGCTGCGTGCCTCTTTGGCGCTGGGATCGGCTTCGTCCAAGGCGTGGATAAAGCCTCGGAGTATTTCGCCGGGTATTTGTTAGAGCAAAGTTTATCGGTGGATAATCTCTTCGTTTTTATTTTGGTGTTTGATTACTTTAAGGTTCCGGAAGCGACGCAACCCAAAGTTTTGAGCTATGGGATTATTGGGGCGATGATCATGAGAGCCGCGATGATTATCGCCGGCGTGACTGCTATCGAGGACTTTGAGCCGGTGTTGCTAGTCTTTGCGGGCATCTTGATTTTCTCGAGTTACAAGTTACTCGCTAACAACGAAGAGGAGGAAGAGGAAGACTTGAAAGATTCCGCCATCGTAAAATTTTGTTCGAGCATGATTCCGGTGTCGGACGAGTACGACGGGGACAAGTTTTGGACGACGGCAAAGGATGGAGTGACGAAAATGGCGACGCCTTTGTTGCTGGTGGTGGCGGTGATTGAGCTTTCGGACGTGGTGTTCGCCGTGGACTCAATCCCGGCGGTATTCGGTGTCACAAAAGATCCATTCATCGTGTACACGTCGAACATATTCGCAATTTGTGGCTTACGATCGCTGTTTGGATTTGTTTCCGCGTTCGTATCGGAGTTGGAGTATTTAGAAACCTCCGTGGCGGTGGTTTTGGGTTTCATCGGCGTGAAGATGATTGCGGATTACGCCGGCTACTCCATGTCCACGGAGGCCAGTTTAGCCGTGGTCGCGACTATGTTGACTGGAGGCGTCGCGGCGAGCTATATGCTTCCATCGTCGCCTGAAGTCTCTTCCTCCGTGGATGAATAATACGAGATTAAAGATATTCTTATCGACTTAGAAAAAATGTAATAGGTACGAGCTTCTGCTTTTTTTCCCGCATATCAATATTTAACGAAAAACAAGGCGCTCGCGCATACTAATACTCACTTTAATCACGCGTGGGTGGGCGTTTGTATTTTGTTTAAGAACTCTAGTTATATAGTTATTATATATTCTACTTTTATAACCACACTTTCCGTATAAACTAACCGGCGCGAGAAAGTCTAGACTAGTAGGAAACCTTTTTGTTTGCCCACGTCGGTTCTGTTTTCCGGGCGGCGTTTTGGTTCTCTTAATCGAAGAGATCAAAGCCCATGTCTTCCTCTTCCTCCTCGACAACTTCTTCCTTCTTCTCCTCAGCAGCAGCACCGCCACCGTCGCCGCCACCGCCGCCGCCGCCGCCGCCGCCGCCGCCGCCGGACGGCACGGACGCGAGCTTTGCGTTGCCTTCTTCAATCAAAGCCGCGATGTCCTTGCCTTCGACTTCAGCCATGAATTGAGAGAGCTTGGCATCGTCAACTTCTGCAGACGCGCCAGCCAAAACAGCCTTGACGTCATCGGCAGACGGAGATTCCTTACCGGAGAGTTGCGCCTGTAGTAAAATAAAGAGAAAGAAGAGCGGTTAGTTCTTTTCATTTTCTCACGAAGGAAAGAAAGAGAGAGAGAGAGAGAGAAAAGCGAGAGAGAGAGAGAGTCTTTGTGAGCTCTCTCTTCTCCCTCGAGCCCTTCTTTCACGCGAAAGAGAGGATTTTGATGCCGACGCGAGGAGAGAAAAGTCCATTCTCTCCGATCGAGACAACGGACTCTGCGTCAACGCGCGTCTCATTCGAGTGCACCAAATCCATCTCCACAGGAATACGAGCGAATTTGACGAAAGAAACGCTCGCGAGTACGGCTAAACGGCATCCGCAACGCGCGACATTTTTCATTTATAGGGCTCTCTCCCCCACCAAAAGCACACACAAAAAAGAGAGACAAAAAAAAAGAGGGCTGGTGAAAATCTACGCTTTGAACGTACCAACAAGAACGCGGCGACGTATTTCATTTTGTTTAAACGTAAGTTTGGTGTGCGTTAAAAACTCGAAGCTGCAATAGATATGCCTTAGCCAACAAAAGAGGGGCAAACGTGTTTGTTAAAGTGGCGATTCCGAATTTTTTTTTTCTTCTCTCTCTCTCTTTATTTCGCGCGAACGCGGTGGGATTTCTCTCTTTCCTTTTTTTTCCTTTTTTTTTTTCGTTTTCTTTCTCTTGTTTTTTTTGATCGCCACCTCGCGTTCCTCACTCTTCATTTCGCGAAACATCTCCCCCCGAACACATGGCTGGGTTTTGGACGACTTTCTTGCAACGCGAGCCGATCGTCGTTTGGTCGTGCGCTTTAGGCGCCATTGGTGCGGCGCTACCGGTGTGCGTGCCACCGATTAGGAATATGTTTAGAAGCGACGCGGAACCGACGAGGCCACCTTCCGCGGCGAGTGTAGTAGCGGCCCTGCGCGGGGGCAAGTCTTAAAAATAAAAATCAATTTCGTATATAGCACAGAGAGAAGAGAATTTGGAGGAAGAGGAGAACAACAACAACAACTTGTATCGATATACTTAGAGAGAGAGAGAGAGAGAGAAAACAAAAACTTTTTTTTAATGACACCACCGTGTACGCACGTAGCCTTTCTTATGCTTTATGATCGAGACGATTTACGTTCCCAAAAGCTTCCCAGAGGAGGGAACGAAGATGTGTGCGTTCTTTGCCGATGGAGAAGGATTTATTATTTTCGCGTCCCTTTTTTTTCTCTTCTTTCTTCAAAACGTTTCTTTTCACTCACACGCACAACAAACAAACAAAAAGAAGAAGAAGAATCGGAGGTGAGACGCAGAGAAAGAGATGGCTTCTTCTTCTTCACGAAGTCAGCAGCAGCAGCAGCAGCAGCAGCGCGCGATGCCGTTCCAACTCTTTCTCGAGAAGATGCGACAGCCATCAGCGGCTGAATTAGTCAGCGGCATCAAGCAATTCATAAACACTTTTGTCGTCGTCGATGAGGTCGACGTTGAAGAAGGAAAGAGCGAGAATAATCGTAGTAATAATAGTAGCAATAGTAAAAGAGATCCAGCGAAAGATTCGGAGAAAATCCAACGGTTTTTGAGAGAGTACGCGGAGAAGTTTCGGAGACACTCGCTTTGGAGAAACTGTTCCCAAGAGGAAATAGAGGTGCGTTCATTTTTTTATAATAATATTATCATGTGTGATACTTAAATCCGATTCAAAACAGGCATCAACGGAAGGATTGGAGAAATACGTGTGCACTAAATTGTATGCGACTATATTCAATTCGTACGGGGAGGAAGACGACGCAATTAACGACGCTTTACAAAAGCGCATCGAGGCGTTGCGAAATCTACCGCTCACGCCGGAAATGTTGGACGTTTCGAGGAAACAGTTTTTACTGCTAGGAGAAGAAGAAGGAGGAAACGAAGGAGACGGAAGATCAAAAGAAGAGGAAGAAAACGGTGAAGCCGCCACCGTCGTCGACGGGGCGCCAACGACTCCGAGTCAAAACAACGGTGCGGCTGCCTCTTCTTCGGGTTCTTCCGCCGCCATCCCGAAAAGTTTACGGTTAGCGTCCCTGGAATTGGAGAAAATGAACACGTACAAAGCGCCAAGGGATAAGATGAATTGCATACTGAACGCGTGCCGAATCATTAGCAACGCCGTCTTGCGATTTTCAGGCGGAGCGGACGCTTTCATTCCATCCCTCATCTATTCTTTGGCGCACGCAAACGTCCAGAACTTATGGAAGAATATCAAATACATTGAAAGATTCAGACTTCGAGATAGATTAGAACAAGGCGAAGCGGCGTATTTTTTCATCAACGTCGAGAGCGGCGCGCGATTTTTAGGCACGTGCGGCAAGGAACAGCTGAACATATTTTCCGACGAAAAAGATGACTCCTTTCCGGAGCCAGTCGATGGATTGACAGTTTCATTCAGCGCTTCGAGAGAAGTTTTAGAAGAAGAAAAAGAAAAAGATCAAAAGCGAGCGGCGCGTAGTCATCATCTCACGCCTGAACAACCGGCAACGCCGCCATTCAATGGATTCGTTGTTTCAACTATTAGCAATAATAACAATACTGGCGATGAGAATGATACAGATGTTGAAAATCGTACTCCACCTTTGGCAACGACGACGACAATAACTGACATACAAAACGAAATCGAGATATTAGAAACCATGGGCGCGTCGCTTAGTCTAGGCGATAACGGCAACGACAGCGAATATCATTTCATTAACGCCGACCACGAGCATTTAACCATTGGCGATATAAAGACGCTTCTGATATCGTACAAAAATCTAGCAAACAAGTACGAGGCTTTGAAGCGCGGGATAGAGATGAAGCTGCGAGAGAGTTACGGCAACGGCGAGTCGTTGCGAATTCGAGGTTCGTATTCTTCTTCTTCTTTGATCGGAGAGGAGGCCTTAGATAATGAGGATAACGGCGGTGCTGCTGTCACGGCAACGGCGGTTATGAATACGACAGCAACGCCACCACCGTCAGTGTCTCTCCTGTAGATAATGTGATAATACTATAACAAAAGTTGCTGTTAGGATTGTAAAAAAATAGAGCGCAAATAAGGAAAAAAAAATATCGTTGATTCAACGACCTTCAATTACGAAGGGGGCGCTATTATGGCTGATAAGTTTCATGGAGTTATTGAGTTATATTTAAGGAACGCACCAATACCACTCTAATTAAGAAGCAATAAGTTTCTATTCTTTTGACTTTTAGTTTTTAGACTCACATGCTAAGAAAGCTATTTCTTTCGAGAATTGCTCTCTGCGAGGATTGAACTCGCGACCTCCCCCTTATACATGAAAATGCATAAGAGATTTGGGTGGTTACATCTTGCAACTACTTAACGATTAGGGTTCGGCTTTATGCTACACAAAACTAATAAAAAAAATTTTTGAATGAGAAGGAAGAACCGAAGAAGCGAAACGAGAACTTTCCCAAAACACAGGCTTCACGCATAATAAAAAACAAGCACAAAACGCACGCGCAACATGACGACCGGCCTCGCTCGACAATCGCTTCACCTGACCGCTTCTTCTTCTTCATCGTCATCATCTTCTCCGAAGAGTCGTCAACATCATCGATATCTTCGACGACGAGGTGGAGGAGGAAGAAGAGAAGAAGTCGTCGTCGTCAACACCACCACCAACAAAAAAAAAAAGAGTCCAACGAAAACAACGCTCGTCGTGCCACTCATCGGGTCTCTCGGGACTTGTCTCCTCGCGTCGCAATCGTCCGTCTTATTCTCCGCCTTCGCGGAAGAAGCTTCCGCGACGGCGGCGGGATCAGAAATCTCCCCTTTCGCCGGCGTCGTCGATATCGCCGCGTTGGGTTTGCTCGGCGTTTTCGCCTACCTCGGGAACAAGAAGAGTTCTGAAAACGTGCAGTCGGAGAGACAAAAGACGATAACGAACATGCCGTCGAGGAGAAATCGAACGCCTCCACCGAAACCTAAGTGAGCGATGAACGGGTCGAATGATATAATACGATAACGCGAGTAAATTTGTGATATGATTACGACGAAGATATTCGCTATACCACGTGCGATAATAACATCGCGAGTTTGTGCAATCAACACTTCTGCGTCTTCTGCTTCTGTGTTTCTGCGCGTATAACTAACTTTTTTTCCCTATACGACTCGTACTCTTCTTCAGAAACATCGTTCGCGCCTACGTGTATAATAATAAATGATATGAACAGCTCAAACCGAGACCAACAATAACAACAATAACAAGACTTACATAGTACACACGCGTAATAATCTGAATGGAGACTAACAAATTGGTTTCATCTTCGTGCACTCTTTTGGAGGCGTTGTCGTTGAACGACGTCGCGTTGGCGAGGAAAATAGTCCAAAATCCCAACCGGAAACACTCCGGAGAGGTGTGTTACAAAGAGTACGAACCGGTGTACTGCGTCGGCGAAGAAGAAGAAGAAGAAGAGGAGGAGCACGATAATATCGATACAGATAACAAGAACAAGAACAAAAGCAATGATAGTAATAATAAAATCATCTCGCTCGAAGAGCTCCTCCTCTCGGCGAAGAAGAAGACGAAGAACACCGCGTTACACATCGCCGCCTTTTCCGGGGAAGCTTTGTTTTTGCAAACCTGTTTGGAAGAGTTGAAGAAAAAAAACTACTCGAAGGAAAAAATACAATCGATAACGAACTGTTTGAACGCGTCGAACGATACGCCGTTGTTACACGCGGCATCGAAAGGGCATTTCGAGTGCGTGAGATTGTTGTGCGAAATGGGACACGCAGATGTGAGACACAGAAACAAAGACGGATTGGACGCGCTGATGGCTTCGTGCGCGATGGATACGACGACGACGACGACAACAAGGAAGAAGAAAAATAATGATAACACTCCGGCAACAACAACAACAACAACAACAACGATGACTGAATATTTATTCGAGAAAGGTGCAGATATAGAAACCACAGACGTGAGAGGAAGAAGAGCTTTGCATTACGCCGTGGCGAGTGAGAATATAAGAGCGGTGGAGTTTTTATTAAACGAAGCAAAAGTAAACGCAGCTTGGAAAGATTCATTCGGTCGAACCGCTTTGGACGAATGCGTCAATTCATCCACAGGTGGGAGCAGTAATGGTGGTAACGCGGTGACGAATCCAGAGCTCATGGAAATGCTCAGAAAAGGCATGGAAAAGAGCAAGCGAGTGCAAGAGGAGCTGTTTTTGAAAATGCTCGAGGAGGAGGAAGAGAGAGAAGAGCAGGAGAAACGCAAGATGGAGAAGAAGAAGAAAAAGAAGAACAAGAAGAAGAACAAAGAGCAGCACGAGGGAGAAGAGGAAAGAGAAAAGCAAAACGGAGAGAGCGAGAATAATAGTGATGTCGACGATGACAGAGAAGAAAAAGAAGAAGAAGAAGAAGAAGAAGAAGGAGAAGAGAACAAAGAAGAAACGAAAACTTCCTCCGCGTGGACGAAGAATGCGAACGATACCGCGGCTTCACTGTTCGAAGACGATTCGTCCTTCGAAGTTGTCACGTCGAAAAAGAAAAAGCAGCAGCAACAAAAGGTGAAAGCTCACAATGACCAATCATCTTTTTCGCATCCTACTCCTCGTCCTCCTCCTCCTCGTCCTCCTCCTCCGATTCCTCCGCCGTTACCATCAGTGCCTCCGCCAAATTCCCGGAACATCACGGCGCCGCCGCCCGCTGCTGCGACTGCTACTCCCTCGACGATGCCGCCATGGGTAGAACGAGCGATGATTGAGTTCGAAGAGAAGCACCCGGCATCTGTAGATCTCGACGTCACGCTCGAACACGTGCTTGGGTTAAATCTAGAATCTTTAAGCGCGTCTCAATTAGACGTCGTCGCCGATGCGCACGTTGCCGCTTTAGAGGAAATTCGCAAGCACAGACTGCGATTGATTCAAAAACGCATCATCGAACAACGAGAAGAAGAGAATACAATGGCGCGAGCTAGTGACAGTAACAATTAAAATAATAAAAGAGTAAGAATAAAGTAGCGATATAGTTTTATTAGAATCTTGTACAATGTTGTATAGTTACAAATGCAGAAACTTGCACGAATCTTCCTATATTCATTATTATAGCTCGTCCGGTCTTAATACGCGCTCTCGACTGAGACCAAATTTTGGCATGTCTTTCCTCTCGACCGTTTCCGCTCTAATTTTTGGCACAGACAACCCTTTCTTCTCTTTCTTTTTCTTCTTTTTGTTCTTCCCGTTCGTGAAATCTCTCCAACCGCCCACTCTCGTCTCTCTCGCTTCTTCTTCGTTCCATCCTTTCTCCGCGTTGACTGTTTTCTTTCGCGCTTCATTTTCAACTTTTTCCTCGCTCACCACCCTCTTCTCTTCGTCCTTCAATCTCAAAGTCATCTTACGTCTTCTCCACTCTAAATCTACAATGTATTTCCGTCCTTCCATTTTCCATCGCTCGTGAAACTCGTCCGAGGCTAGAAAGTGTTCTAATATCTTCTCTTTGTCTCCGTTGAATCGAACTCGTAACAGTGTGTCTCCTTTCATCTCCTTCTTGTACTCGCTCACGACTTTCTTCTTCGCCTGATCGAGATTAAAATCTATTTCTTTCTTGAAATCAATCGTCGTCAGTAATTTTTGCGCTTGTCCTATGGCATCAAACGCGATCGATGCTTTCGGGTGGTTGCATTTATCCGGGTGCACCAACAAGGACACCTTCCGAAACGCCTTGGCGACTTCTTGAATAGTCGCGTCGAAGCGAACGTTCAAATACTCGTACGGGTTCAACTTGAAACACGATAATATTCTCTCCACCTCACTCGCGCGATCCGTTTGCGATACGTCTCTGAAAAACTCCTTCAAAAGCGTCTCGTCATCTTTCAACTCTTCGATTTTTTTCACCTCTGTCGTCGTCGCAGTCATCGCTGCCGTCGTCGCAATCTCTCTCGCAATCGCCGCCTTCTCTTCTTTTTCTTCTCTCGTCTCCTCCTTCTCGACTCCATCTTCAACCTCTACTCTCGCTCTTTTGCTGCCACCTTCGCTCGGTTCTTTTTCTTTTTCTTTTTCTTCCTCCTCTTCCCTCTTGTTCTTCTTCTCGCTCGTCGAGCGACGACAGTTCATCGGTCGAAGAAAAACTTCCTCCTCCTCCTTCTTCTTCTCTTTCGATGATGCGAAGATGACTTTCACGTGGTATCGCTCGCGAGCTGGAACGTAACTCAGAACGATTCCATCGGAACCGTTCAAGTCTGGTCGAGTGTTTAAGTGGTGGATGATGATTGAACTCCCGGGTTCGATGTACTCCAACGCTTCTTCTTCTCCTTGCATCGCTCTCTCTTTTTTTATTTACCCCGCGCGTCTGTGTGCGTGCGTGTAAGTGTGTGTGCGCGAAAGCGCGTTTGAAAAGAAGAATGCGTGCTGTGAGAAAAAATGATGAAATTGCACAATATGAATTTAATAATGACATCAATATTATAACAACAGCGCACACGTTTACTTTTTTACTATAATACTTTACTCCACGTTGACGGTAATCGTAGAGGAGAATTTCTTCCCGTAACTGACATGCTTCCCGTTGGCAAACTGTAACGTCAACGTGTGCGTCCCGGGTTCTAAAGTAATCTCGCCTTCTTTTTGCGCCTTGCCGTAGTGCAAGTGCGTGGCGTCGAACGGTATGACGGATCCTTTCTCCATGTAATCGCCGTCGACGATGATGTGATGATGTCCGGTGCCTTCTTCAAAGTCTGGAGAGGCTGGGACGACCTCGTAGCCTTTCACGCCGAATTTTGCGGTGAATGGAGACGTCACCGTCGCGTTGTTCTGTCGCGCGTGTGCGTGTTGGTTAAGAAGAAGAAGAAGAGGAAAGTCGTGTTTTTTGTTCGTGAGTCTGTTGTTCGTTGTTTTGAAGAAGAAGAAAAAGAAAAAGAAGAAGAGAAGAAAAAACACTCCCAACCTTTGGTTCTATCCAATACACCCCGTTCTTATTGCTGCTCTTGAGCGACAACGCCTCGGCATCCATCGGCTGACCGAGAGCGAGGGCCACGGAAGCTAAAGCAGCCGCGCTGGACAGCGCAAACTGGCGACGATTACTCGTCGTCGTCGATACGTCGTCGTTGTTGTTGTTGTCGTTGTTCGTGTTTCTTAACGATGCAAATGTTGCAGTAGTCGTCTTCGTCGTCGCGTTTCTTCTGTCGTTGCCGTTGATGCCGCTCTTCTTTAAAAAACAACGAGCGCGCGTTGTCGCTGCTGTCATCGTTATCATCGTCGTCATATTCTCCCCTTTAATAGTAGTGGTTTTTTGCGCGCACGCGATATATAAAGATTTATCCAAAAAGTTTGTATATGTGAGAGAGTTCAAGAGAGTTGTTTTCCCCAAACACACACGCGCAACACTTTAACCACATGGCGGCATATTCTCCTTCCGTTGTTGCCGGTGCTGCCGCTGCTGCTTCTACCACTCTCCCTTCCTCTTCTTCTTCTTCCGGCGTTGGCGTCGGCAGGGGAAGCGGCGGGACGGGAGGCCTCAGGCAAAAGCAAAAACCGTTCGGTGGATTTTTCATCCTCGGTTTGCTCTTTCTTTTCGGTTTCCTCTTTGTCTCTTTCCGAGTGCACTCGACGACGGAGTCGATGTGCGAAGACCAGATGAGCAATCGATTGGAGAGTTTGAGAGAAGCAGAAGCAGAAGAAGAGAACGGTTCGATGAGGACGAGAACGACGATTAGTAACGGAAGTGGAAGTAGAAGAGGAAATAGTAATCGCGAAGACGAGAACGTCGACGCCGATAACGACGACGACGACGACGAGAGAAGAGATGAATTCTTGGTTGCAACTCAGAGTAGTGAAGATGAGAACGAGAGAGAAAGGGCGACGTTTGATGAAACGAAGAAGCGAGGTGAAGAAGAAGAAGAAGAAGAAGAAAAAGAAGATGTTGATGAAGGTGAAGGTGAAGAAGAGAGCACCAGTAGTAGTAGTAGAGTCAGCGCAAAGAAGCGTAGCAGACGAGGACCTTCTGGATGCACGCCCAATCGCGTTCGCGAGTTTACGGCGGAAGCATTGAAAAACCCCAAGGGGACCGATACTTCTGAGAGGAGTAGTAAAGTGTGGTTGGACGCGTTCGGCGAGGATTTGGCAAAACGGTACAACTTTACCACGTGCGCGGTAGTTGGAAACTCGGGGAGTTTATTACGACCACCGCGATTGAATAACGATATCGACGAACACGAAGTCGTCATTCGGTTAAACGCGGCACCGACGAACGGAAGGTATGGACAACGCGTAGGGAGGAAGACGACGTTGCGCTTCTTGAACGCCGCGAGGGCGAAAACGTATTTAGTCGGCGGGTGCTCGAAGACTATGCCGTGCGACGAGGGCTCAACGTTAGTCGCGACGCGAGGGATGCCGTTTGCTCCGTCTAAAGTAATCACGAACGCACATTTAAGCATCGTTAGAGGAAGACTTTTAGATTTAGGAGAAGGGGAAAAAGAAGTGGAAAATCCACAGCGTCAAAAGCGGAAAGCGGCGATGGAAGCTCAAGTTTTGAAGATGAGCGAGCCAGAGAGAGAGCGGTTGAGCGTCGCGCAACCTCCTTCGAATTCGATGGGTGCGGTCAAGCGCATTATGAAAGCCTATAAATCCGCGTACGTCGAAAAATGTGGCGAAGACGATGCCAAGAGATTATTCAAAGGTCCGGAAACGCCTTCGACGGGATTTATGGCGATAATTTTTGCCTTGCACATGTGCTCGGAAACCGTGTCCGTGTATGGATTTAAGAAACAGTTGAAACCATATCAGTATTTTCGGATGCGCGTGAAACCTTCCGAAGTACATGATTTCACGGTGGAAGCCGAGATTTTGAAAGCAATGGCCAAAGACGGCGTTTTACGAATGCCTGGCGTCGTGCAAGACAGAATCAGAAAAAGTGGGAGTAACGTTAGTAAGAGCGCGAGCAGTGAGAATAGCGAGGATAGTAGCATTAGTGGTGGTGGTGGGAGTAGCAGTGGTAGTAGTAGCAGCAGCGGCAGCAGCAGTGGGAACTTCGAAAGAGGTCATGCTAATAATGATAGCGAGGAGAAGGAAAGCGCGGACGAATGGTTCGAGAATTTCGTTTCTTCTAGCAGCGAGTAATATAATAAAAACACTAGCGGCATCAGCAATAATGAAGTGGTAGTGTGGTACTAAAATTTTATAACTAAAACAACTATAACAATTCGCGGTCAAAATTGGTCACGATGGACCAGAAATGGTCAGCATGGACCAAAAAAAAAGCCAATGTATTAAACGCTTTTTACTGCAGTTACTACATACATAGGATCGGATCTCCCCGGGTTTGGCGAGATGTCGATACCTTCTGGCGCCTCGAAGCCGTTCGCAAAATGAAAGTATGCACCTACAATCCAAATGTGATCTAAATCCCCAGTCGCGGTCCAAATCGATACAGCCTTCGTAGGAAAACACCTGTTTGAAAACGACATTATCGCTCTCCCTCCTGGTTTCAACACTCTTCGAACTTCTTGCATGACTTCTAATGGTTTCGTGAGATAGTCCACCGAAACGGCGTTGGTGACGAAATCAAACGAGTTATCGTCGTACGGCAACTTAGGAGTCTCGTTCAAATCCACAACCGTAGGTTTCTCCGTAAATCTCGGGTTCTTTAACAACTCGTCTTCGTTCATGCCCGTGCCAGCGCATCGAGAGAACTCCACGTCAGAGGGATAGTGCGAAATCCAAGACGAGCAAATATCCAACACTTTCGGTTTCTCTACAGTTTTGAACACTTCGGAGTAGTATTTCGTCAACGCATCGATGGCTTGGTCGTCGATGTGTTTCACCAATCTCGGCTGTTCGTAGAAGAACGCGTCCGAAGATTCGTCGTATCTTCCCATATCCTTCGTCGTGAATGGATAAATGGGAGGCCACTGCGGGTCTTTCAACACTTGCGCGACGGCGTTTTTTTGTTGTTCCGCTGCAGATGACGCTTTCGCGGCAAACGCGACTTTGCTGTTGTTGTTGTTGTTCGCGGAAGAAGATAGACCGACGCCGAATAATCCGAGCATTTTCCGTCTGTCTATGATGAGCTTACTCATCTTTTTAGTGTTGTTGTTGTTGCTGCTGCTGCTGCTGCTCGAAGTCGAGGCTGCTCTGACCAGTCTGCCGTTGTTCAACGCCGTTTTCATCACCATCATCTCTCTCTTCTGTGTCTGTGATTATTATTGTGTGTGAGTACGAGTGACGTCTGCAAAAAACAAAAAAACAGGGAAACCTTCCTCCCCTTCCCAGCTGCTCGCTTTGAGGGAAAAAAACAAAACAAAAAAATGTGCTCGTGGTGGGTGTTCACTTTTTCTTCTTCGACCTCTTTCGATTCATTCAGGCACACGACGCGCGCGCGTTGACGACGACGACGACGACGACGACATGCGAGCGCGCGCGCACCAAACCCACGCGCTGATAAGAGACGTCGGCAAAAAAAAGACAGAAATCATTTACAATCCACTGCTCTACCAACTGAGCTATCGCACGGAAAGTATTCCCGAGAGAGAATACGTTTCGTAAAGTGACCGGCAAAGGCACAAGTCGCGCAACCAAGGATCGAACTCGGGACAAGTGGAGATTTATTCATAAATAGGACAAACGCGTGTCCATAGTAAAACTTAGCAGCAGTCGACTAAATTTATGAATAAGAAAACTATTCATTCTCGAAGAAACGACGAATGGAGATAGAACAGATTTAAAGCCATAAAACGCGATGGAAACGATTAAAAAACAAGACTCGAAGAAGATGGCGTCCGTTATGAACGTTATCGCGCGCGAATAATGGCGCGAAGGTGCGTGTACGTCCCCAGGTTTTCTACTTTTGCGCATTTCTTTCGCACCCTAAAATTTGGTTAAAATTTGACACCTACCATCATCCACGGCATTTCCCTAGAAACAACTCTCTCAACAATCGTATCTCTTCGCCGAGTTCCATCTTACTCTTCTTGTGACCATCCTGAGCGTTAGGAGGAGTTGATTTCTCCTCCATCTCTTTCTCGTTATTATTCGCAACAAATTTCTCGTAGTAGTCCTCTTCGAAGGAGAAACTCTCGCAAACCAAATCTAGAACCAAAGCAGTGACCAAATCCCAACGCTTCGTAGGCCACTTTGGCAAACTCACAGTCGTACCGAAATCAAACGTCCGAACGATTAAAGCCATGTCTCTCTCGCATTGCAGCTTTTTATTACTTGTTCTCGCGTTTCCTTCTCCTCCACTTCCTCCTCCTCCTCCTCCTAAGATTCGATTTATGCTCTGCGCAAACTCCTCAGATGCTCCAGTCGCGAACTGCGCGCTCCGGGAATCTCGATACGGATAGTGCTCGATTGATCCCTTTCGGTCGTTTTCAACCAACAAAAACGTGCTTCTCGTGACCCAGGAATCTAAAACCATCCAAGTCTTCCCAAACAAAGATAATTCCTCCGCGCGTAAAGACTCTCTCGCATCAACTTCTTCGTCGTTGTCGTCTACTTCTTCCGTCTCGTCTTCAGTTTCTTCGCCTTCTATACATCGATTCGCTTTCGCACTTTCATTTTCGTCGTTTTCGTCCTCGTTCTCATCATCTTCGGGAGAATACAAAGGGTTCGCCAAGAGTGTCTTTTTTATCATTTCTCGCTGCGCGTTTGCTAGTCTTTCTATTTCGTCTCCTTCATTGTTCGCCGCGTCTTCAAAAATCATGGACGACCCGGCAGACCTCATCTTTGTGTCGTCGTTTGCTTCTTCCGCATTCTCGTCTGGTTCTATATCGTTTCCATCTTCCGTATCGTTCGTTCCTATGATCATCGGTGAATCTGGTCGCAAGGGTACAGTTGATAACTGGCCTTCCGCAAATCTACCGCCGATGGAAGGTATAAACTTTGACGTGCTTCGGTTGGTTGTTTTCATGCCTTCTTCGTGAATGTCAAAGTAGAAAATACCCGCCTCCTCCTTCTTCAACTCCTTTCCTCCTTCTCCTCCGTCATCTATTTCTTTGTTCCACTTCAACTTCTGAGAGATACTTTTTTTCTTTGCTATTTTCTCTGTAGTCGTCGTCGTCGTCATCGTCGTTGTTGCTGCTGCTGTTGATGTTGTTGCCGCCGCTGCTTGTAAAGTCGGAGGCATCGAAGAAGGCCTCTCCTCAGACGTCTTGAAATTGACTTCTCCGAGCTTCCGCTCGACGATATCGAGCGAGTTCATCGTCGCTTCGCTAAAATTCGTGTGCCTGTCCGAACGCGGTGGAAGAGCCTTTTTCTCGTCTGCTTTCTCTCTTAAATTCGATTCGGCAAAAACTTCTGATTGTATTCTGTGCTGCGCACAACAATACGTCTCGTCGCTGAACAATTTTTGAGACGCTTTCGATTTGTACTTGTGCCTGATTTCATTCGAACACAACGGCCACCCACACTTTCCGATTAAACTCCTCTCTTCGCACGCGTCTTTGTATTCGCTCTGAGTCAATACCGGCGCCGTCGACGCGGCTAACTGAGTCTCCGAATCAAACTTATCCAAAGTCATGAACATTTCAACCACCCGCAACGCGCTTCGTCGGTCTCGCAACGTCCGCGCCGCTTGTTCGCGCACGTTTATTGCTGGCGTGGAAGGAGGAAGAGGTTTGTTATTCTCATCGTCCAAGTTCGTTCTAAGTATAGATTTAATCACTTGGTCAACTTTTGTGCCTGTTCCCGTTCCTCTGGTCGCTCCAGTGGTGGCGTGATGATGATGTTGAGAGTGTTTCGACACACCAGGTTGCACCCGCTGGTGATGGTGACTGCTCTTCAAGGACAACGACGCTTTCTTCTTCGTCTCGTTCGCTGCGCTCGTACCGACGCTCGATAAGTCTCGCGACGCTTCCAGCGCCCACGCAAACTTTTCTTCCTCTAATCGTTTCCTCTCTTCTTCTTCGGTTTCTATTTTTCCGTCGTCGTCGTCGTCGTCGTCGTCGTCGTCTCGCAGCGCGTTCGTTGTAAAATTGCCGTCGTTGATATTCGTCTTGGACGAACTTTTGCTGCTCGTCGTAAACATCGCGTCGGCGAGAGAGTCGATTTTAACGTCGGTATCCGCGTCCATCTCCTGCGCGTTGGGATAGTCGAACATCATCGGAGGAGCATCGCTCATCTTCCTATCTTTTTTTATTCTCTTCGTGTGAGATTTGTATCCCTATTATCTATATTGTTTTATTTAAGCGCGGGTGGTGCGGCCCCTGACGACTCGTCGTGCGCATTAATTTTGGAGCACAGTCGTGTACGTAGAAGGAAAGAACACACATCATCGAGATATTTTTCACGACACTTTTGGTGGATGAGACGTGTTATCACCTACAGTATATATGTTATGTTTCATTCAAAAAAATGTTTCATCGACCTGTACTCTCTCTTTCTCTCTCTCTCTCTCTGTACTAACAACGAGAGTACGTCAGCGTTGCTTTGCAGACTAGTGTATGTGTAGTTACTTCTCTCTCTCTCTCTCTCTCTCTCTATTCATCTATTGCTTCTTTCGTCTCTCTTCTCGCGTTGCTTTTTACTTACTAAAACTCGATTGTTTGCTTATTTTCATAGCTGAAAGTTTCGCAGCCACGTTCACATCAAACATCGGCGGTGGCGTGTTCATCGCGCTCAAAGGCGACGTCGAGGGCGTCGGCGATGGAATCGGAAGCGTTTTTGATTTACTGGCTGTCGTTGTTGTCGCTGTTGCTGGCGCGGTGTTTTCATCGCCAACCTGCGAAACCCGCTTTACGATTGGTTTCCCTCCACACTCGGTTATGATATCTTCCACGCTCGGTTTTCCTTCGGTAAAGTATAAAATCTTTTCTATGCACTTGGCTAAAACTTCGTTTTCAAACTCCGGCCGTTGACAGATGAACTCTATGTCTTGTAACTTTTCGAAATAGAACTCTCGCTCGCGTTCTGCTTTTTCAACCTCCAGACGCAACGACGCTAAATCTTCTCGCATCGATGCTGCTGCCGCGACTTCGGCGTTGTTTTTTCTGTTGTTGGTAGCGTGCGCTAATCCATCGTTGTTGCTTTGGTTTGATTGTTTCGTCGTCGCCGTCGTCGTCGATGCTGTTGTGGTTGAAGCGAAGAGGGTACTATCGCTATCGCGCATTTGTTGATTTCGTTTCGCTGTTTGCTGTTTCTTAGAACCCGCTGCAATCGAGCCAGAGGACGTCGACGTCGACGACAAAGCACCCATATTTTGACCTCCTCCTTTACTCACCATTCGTCTTTGCACCGGATCGTACCCATCCGTCGCCTCTCCCACGGTCACGTCGAAATACCGTTTCATCCACTGCAAAAACTCCAAATTATCCAACGGCCTCGCTTTGCACAACTTTTCTACC
>Ga0255768_10001650_pt1 | contig 22779 bp, 16 predicted proteins | sample 071ome_33_FD_179983 | JGI IMG/M metagenome (GOLD analysis project Ga0255768, IMG submission 179983) | Coastal salt marsh microbial communities from the Groves Creek Marsh, Skidaway Island, Georgia - 071412AT metaG (version 2) | ecosystem: Environmental > Aquatic > Marine > Intertidal zone >...
TGCTCGGTTTTAAATAGTTTGTTTGTGAAGACCAATAGAGCCTATATTTATTGTGGCCAGAGGCAGAATCGAACTGCCGACCCCTTGTTTTTCAGACAAGTGCTCTACCGACTGAGCTATCTGGCCTTATGGCGGGGACGACGGGATTCGAACCCGCGACCTCCTGCGTGACAGGCAGGCGTGAACTCCAGACTTCACCACGCCCCCAAGTTCTTTAATTGTACTTACTTTTTAAATTTGTTTGTAAAAATTCTTTATAAGTTATTTTACTTTTTTTTATTAATATGTAATTAATGAATAGTTTCTCCATAATCATTCCTGCTCTCAATGAAAAAACAAATATAAAAAATTTACTACCTGAAATATTCAGAGTTATAAATGAAAGCCCACACAAATTTGAAGTTTTATTCATATTAGGTAATAAAGAAGAATTTATAACTAACGAAACATATAAGGATCTTCATTTTATAAATAGAAAACATAAGAATTTTGCTTCTGCACTCCTCCAGGGGATCAAATGTTCAAATTTTAATTATATAATTACTATGGATTGTGATGGGTCACATAGTTTTTCAGAAGCATATAAACATTTAAATTATTTTTTAAATAACAATTTAGACATAATGACTTTTAGCAGATACAAGGATAGTGCAAAAAACAATGAAAAATATTTTAATGTTTTACTTTCTAGATTTCTAAATAGAGCTATTGGAATTTTTAGCCCTTTTAAATTATCTGACTATACAAATAATTTGCGTATATTTAAAAAATCAATAATTTACAATGAATCATATATAAGTAAGCACTTTGAGTTTTTGTATGAAGTATTAATTAAAGCTCATACAAGAAATCCTCAACTAAAAGTTGAAGAAGTTCCTACCGTTCACTTAAAACGAAAAAGTGGTGTGTCAAAAAAGAATCATTTTTACTACATAGTCAAATACTTGTATCTAGTTATAAAATTAAAGATAAATAAAGAATGAAAGTTTTAAAACCAGAAAAAATTATATTTTCATTACTAATTTCTTTTTTAGGGCTACTTTTGTCTCTTTTTGTAAACAGGGGTTACTTCATTATTGATTCAATTGTAGGTTCTGAGTATATGAACATTATGTCTTCAAATAATTTTCAAGACTTTGGAAGGTTAGGACACAGAATACTAACACCTATGCTTTCAAAAATGTTTAATGATATCTTTATTTTTAATATTGTCATTCTTGCTTTTTTGCTTTTTTACATAACTTATAATTTTTATGAAAAATACGATAAAGCAACTTTAGTTTTGTTAGTTTTTTCAATTACTACAACACAAGTTGTATTGTTTACACTGAATTTTGCTTATTATCCAGATCCTTTAACAATATTGTTAGCTGTAATTGCGATGTTTAATTTAGAAAAGAATTCAATATTTATTTTTACAGGTTTTCTTACATTGATAAACAATGAAATTGGTATATTCATATTGTTTTTTTTAGTTTTAGTATCTAAAGATATCGCTAAAAGGATAAAAACATTCTCTTTAGTAGTTTTGATTTATTTATTTTATCGTTATTTTATAAATTTATTAATAATTAACGAAGCTAGTGGAATTCCAACTTACTTCAATGAACTGCTAAATTTTGAATTAAATTTTTATATGATATTTGGAATATTTTCTGGACTTAAATTTCTCACTATTTTTTTATTATCATCAAAAAAGCAGTCAACAGTTCTTGTTTTTTTGGTATTTTATATTTTGATTCCGTTGAATATGGCAGTTGACTATACACGCTATGGCACTCTTTTGATTATTATGATTCTCTGGGTTTTGTACAATGATTATTTTTTATATAAAAAAAATATAAAAATTATTGCATTAATTGTTGTAATTCTCAATATTGTTACTCCTAAATACTATATCTGGGATGATCAAATTACATACTTGAGAGATTCTAAGCTTCATTTTTTAGATGTAACAGGTAAAAATTTTGAGGAAAGAAACATTTTAGATTAGTGGGTCGGGTGGGAATCGAACCCACGACCTTGAGCTTAAAAGGCTCCTGCTCTGCCGATTGAGCTACCGACCCAGTTAGTAATTGAATAATACACTATTTTTTGTATTAATTTAAAATTATTCTTCTTCAGTTAGAGGACCATCTAAATTTATTGCATCAGGAATTTTATTTTTTATAGATTCAATTGAATTATAAAATTCATTTTTCACATTTTTTATAACCTCTAGTGATTCATTTTTAATTTCTTCATCTTGGACAGTTTCTTCTATTGCACTTAGGAGATCAGAGAAGTTTGTTTTTATTGAATTTTTAGCTGAATTTAGTTTTTCTTTTAAATCATTGATATTTTCATCATCGACCAAGTTATTTTTAATTTTATTAGAAATATCAGAAATGTCTTTTGAAACTTTTTTCCAACTATTTTCTTCGTTCATTTTTTAATATTATATCGTTTTTAGAAGTTTGCTTTGTCTTTAAATTTTAAAGTTGGATTTCTTTTAATTCTTTGGCTTGCCCACCTTGCAGGTGCTATAAGCCTAAAAAATGGAGGTAAAAACGGCCTAGTAAATTTCAAGAGTTTTAGATTAAAATTTAAAATCAAATTTTTTAACTTACTTTCCTTAACACCGTATAAAGTTTTAAACTCTTTTGGCAACGTATTAAATGCTGTAAAAGATATAAAAGGCCATATTGGTTTAATGTGAGTTGGGACTGGCCCACCAGCTATTATTTCCTGAACATCTTTTGCTACATCTGTATAAATTAAATAGTCTTTCGTGCGTGATTTACTTATCACCCACTCTTTCAAATCATCATGTGTTTGAGGCATCTCTTTTCTATTTATCAATACAAGTTCTGCTGCTTTCATATTTTCACTGTGGTACTGATTTTTTTCTTCATCTGTCAGTTTTTTAACGGTTTTTTCATAAAAATATAATGATGATATCTGCAAGCAAGCATGGACCCATAGAAGCTGCTCATGATCAAGTGCATCATAATAACCACCAGAGACTTCATCTTCTCCTTTTATAACTTCATGAAGCTTATTTATTCTATGAGCACTTTCATCTGCCTCTTCTTTAGTTCCAAAAGTTACAGAGTTTTGTAAAGACAAAGTTCTAATTAATCTTTTCCATGGATCTCTTTGATAAAAAGAGGTTTGTCTTGCTCCAGCTGCTATTAAAGGATGAGCAGCATGCATTAAAAGGGCTCTCGCACCACCAAATAAAACAGTTATTTCTTTATTTACCTTCCACATCATGGAATTTGGACCAAAATAACCTGGATCACCTTTCATTTAAAGAATTTTATCAATTCTATGAAATATCAAAAACTATTAAATTGCAGAATTATACTTTAGCTTATATATTTTATGAAAAATACTTTAAACTACATTACCTACCAAAGCTTTCCTGCAGACACAGCAAATAGCTTACAAACAATCTCAAATCTAAAATATTTTATCAAAAATGGTTATGAAGTTAATTTATTCTTCCCCTTAAGAGAAAAAAACAGTAGTGATGATTTAGGTCAATTACAGAAAAGATATAACTTCTCAGAAAATATTAACGTATTTGGCACAAAACATAATTATCCATTCGGTAAATTTGTTTATTTTAAAAAAATAATATTTCATTTTAGCCATTTCTTGTGGTCAAAAAAAATTACAAAAGGCTTTAATGATGTTAACGATTTTTACATCACTAGATCAGATTGGGTTTTTTATTTTCTTGCAAAAAAAAATCTTAATGTTATTTTTGAATGTCATCAATACTCAAAAACTAGAAACTTTGTATTTAAGAAAGTTAAAAATTTGAAGAATGCAAAAATCATATTTTTAAATGAATATATAAAAAATGAATTCAGATTACTTAATGATAAATGTTTAGTTTTGCCCAATGGAGTCGATTTAGAATTATTTAATAAACATTTAGAACAGGAAAAAGTAAACAACAAAGTTATATTTGTTGGCAATCTTTTGCGATTTGGCAAACAAAGAAATTTAGATTTTATAATCGAAGCCTTTAAAACCCTTGAAGACTTCAACCTTACAATTGTAGGTGGACCAAGTGATATCTCAAATAAATTAAGAATTGATGTGAATAGAATGAATATTAAAAATGTGAATATAAAAGGAAGGCTTAACAGAGAGGCTACAATACATGAAATTGAGAGTTCTTCATATGGACTTCTAATCAACTCTGATGATAAATTATCTAAGCTCTATACATCACCACTTAAATACTTTGAGTATCTTGCTGCAAATCTTAAAGTAATTGCTGTAAATTTTCCTTCTCATAACTTACTACCAGAGCAAGAAAATATACATTACTTTGAATATAAAGATATGTGTTCTTTTAAAAATGCAATTTTTGAAGCTTCGCAAAGTCCATTTTTTAATATTGATATTGAAAAATATTCATTAAATAATAGGGTTAAGCAAATAATTCAATTTTTTAACACATAAAAGTACGCCTGGAGGGACTCGAACCCCCAACCCTCTGATCCGAAGTCAGACGCTCTTTCCATTTGAGCTACAGGCGCAAAAGTTCTATAATTTTTTCAGTTCTGTAATCTAGACTAATCTTTGATTGTAATTCTAAAATTTTAACTCTCTTATTTTCAATAACTTTTTTTTCTAACAAACTAGTTAATACATGTGCAAAATTTTTAAAATTACCACGCTTATAAAAAACTATTTCATTAATGCCAAGTTCTTGGTGTGCTTCTAAATCCGAAACTAGCGGAACCACTCCAGATGCAAGATATTCAAAAATTTTTAAAGGTGAAGCATATAGGTTTGTATGAATATTGTCTGGATAAGGTACTATTCCAACATCAAATTTTCTAATTTCTTCTGCCAATTCATTTTGAGGAATTCTATTTACAAACTTAAACTTATTAGCGTAATTACTTTCTTTGACCATATCTTTAATTTCATCAATTTTATATTCAGGACCGCCGATAATAACTACTCTAAATTTATAATATTTCATTAAGTTAATCATTTCTTTGCAAGCATTTAATACACCCTTATCAAAACCATAAGTTTCTAACATGCCCGAATAGCCAACAATTAGATCCTTAGTTTTTACTTTATTTGGGTAAAACCTTTCTGTATCAACTCCGTTTGGCAAGTAAATTGACTTTGAGCTAATCTTTTTTAATTCTTCATAAGAAGTTCTCGTAGTGCCTATTAAATAAAAATTACTTCCATTTAATTTATTAATAAACATTTTTTGCAACCATTTACCTTGACCATGTTTTTCAAAAATAATACTATTTGAATATCTCAACGCATGACAAACTAATGGATTTGTTGACCAAACTATTGAATCTGACACCAAAGGCCGAAGTTTTTTCGCCCAAAAATATGAATTAAATAACCATAGAAATTTTTTTAACCAAGAAGGCAGCAAATCAAAAATTTTCAAACCTGTAAAATCAAAATTTTTGATTTCCTTAAATTCGAATTCAAAATCTTCTCCATAATAATTGCTAACAGGCTCTTTAATTGTTTTTTTATTGTTTGTTGATGGATAATAAAAGCTAACTTGGTAACCCTGTTTTTTAAAAGACTTTGCTTGATTTATTGCATGAATGCCATAAGCTTTTTCAGTTGGTATTCTTCCATATACAACTACGCTTAACTTTTTGCTCATATGACTACGTTAATTAAGTAACTTATATAAGTATTACTTCAAAATAAATAATATTGTAGTATCAATACTATTGAAGAATTTAAAATCAAATTTACTAATTTATCCACTACTTTTAGTAATTTTATCAATATGGCTTATCTCTGATACTTCAGCAGGTTCTCACCTTGATTGGGGTGGTGATTACGCCGGGTATTTACTTCAAGCACAAAGTATTAGTAATGGAAATGTTCAAGAGTTATCAGATTCATTAAAAAAGATAGTTCAGCTAACTGATGGTGAAAATTATACATTTGCTCAGACACCAGCACCATGGGGATACCCGATCTTTATTAGTACATTTGAATTTTTTCACCAATGGGATATCGTAAAGTTAAAATATTTAAATTTATTTTTAAATTTATTTTTTTTACTTATTTTTTATAAATCTCTACGTCTATTTATGGACAATTACGAGTCACTTTTATTTACAACACTGCTATCCATGTTGCCAATATTTATGGAATTTCATTACAAAATTCTTACAGAAATGCTTTTTTCTTCTCTTATAATTCTTGGCTTTTATTTACATTTAAAATCAAATTTTCAAGATAAGAGCTTTCACAGATATGAAGCTATTATATTTGGACTTTCTTTTCTAGTTAGAAAACAAGCAATATTTTGGTTAGTAGCATATCTATTGGTTTCCATTATTAACTCAAAAAAAACAAAAAAGGATGATTTTGTTTATATAGCTTTTTTCTTCATTCCGTTTATTCTTTTTTATTTTATTTTAAGAGTAAATCCAATTGGAAATGCTGGGCCTTCTGCTGGCGAGTGGGGCGGTTTTATAAATGTGAACTTTGAGCGATTAGTTTTCATCTTTAAGGAAATTGGTTTTTTGGTTACTAGATTTCCCAATGATCTTTCATCTCTAGTTGGATTAGTGATACTTTTACTAATGACATATTTTTGTGTTAAAGATTTAAATACACAAAATCTTTTTCTTGTGGTCTATTCTATTTTTCACATGTTTTATAGCATTAATGATACCCAAAGATTTTGGATGCCATTAGTTGGAATAATTCTTTTTCAATTTTTATTTTATTTTCACAACATTATGAAAAAATATTTTCCAAATATTGTTATTAGTTTATTTGTAATTGTAATTTCAATATATTGGTTAAACTCTGCAGGAGTTCAAAAAAATTATTATTTTACATCAAATGGCCCGAATAATGAAAGTTTTAGAGAATTGTCTAATTTTATATCAACTCAAAGTCAAGACAATTTGTATGTATTTCATAGTCCTAGGGTTTTTTATTACTTTACTAACTATAGGAGTTATAGGCTTGGTGAGACAATTTATCCAAATAGTATATTTGTATGCGAGAAAGACACAACTTCAATCTGTACAGATCAACGTTTTACAAAAGTCGATATTTCAAACGCATTAAATATATTTGAAAATGATAAATTTATTTTATATAAATTAAGCAATGGTTAATTTTACTAAACTAAACCAAGTTAAAGTATTTAAATTCCTAATGATTCTTGTTTTACTTGTTCCTGTAAGAGGTATTGATTTAATGGGTGGTATCCCTTTTACGGATTTTAATAATTTATTTTTTAGCCTTGTTTTTATTTTTTTGGTAATAAATATACAAAAAATTACAAAGTTAAATTATTTACTATTTATTGTTATTTTTTTTATCAAAGGTTTTTTTCTCTTGAATACTTCTATCTTGTGGAACGTGTGTGTGCAAGATACTTACACTCCAAAACAAACAAATTTTGATTTTGAATACTTTGAGTCCAAGTGTGTAAAAAGTTTCGATCTTCCAGTTGGTAAGTACACTACGAAAGTAAATAAAGTATCATTTCAAGTAAAAAATTATGATTATGAATGGTTAGGAGCAAATTCAACAAATTTTCCTCTTGGTTTTTTAAATCATTCTGCATTTAATTTTTATGACTTAAGAAGAGATTGGTTACCATTTACGCTCTCAGTCGAAAAAAAACTAGAAACCGATTCTGAATTTATAAAAGTTGATTACATAGGCTATGTAAATATATCTTTTGACGATGGTAGCAATATAAAGTTAAAGTCAAATTATTTAAAAATTCAAGAAAAAATTATCAAGATTCCAAAAAATTCTCAAATGGTAACTGTAAATTATTTTTTTAAAGATTTAAAAGTAAAAAAAGACTCAACACATCCTTCAACAGTTCCTAATGACTTTACTGAAGATTTAAAATATGCACACCTTGAAGTTTTTGAATTGGATAATGAGCTTGTAGTAATTGAAAATAGAAACAACGATTTTATTGGTTTGGGTGTTTTGATTTCACTAATCATAATTAACTCAACAAACATGCCTAGATATTCAAAATTAAATCAGTTTATTTTTTTATTTATAATTTTGACTATATTTGTATATCAAAATTTTGATCTATTTCCTGAATTTAAATATGTTGGTTACGTCTTAATATTTTTACTTACTTATTTGGCTAAAGACAAAAGAATACTCTTACTTTTGCTATGTTTAACTATATTAACAGTTAACACATTTCTTATTGATCCACCTTGGAACGAGCTTGATTTTAGTATTAAACCATCCGGTTCAGATATATTGACATATGAAAACCAATCCAGATTAATTTTAGAAGGTGATGGACTTAGAGGTGGTGCAGATGTATTTTGGTATTCACCAGGATATAGATATTTTTTGTATCTTATACATATCATTTTTGGAGATAGCTGGGGTATAGCATGGAAACTTATATTATCATTGTCTATTTTATTAATTGCACAAATCAATAGAAATTTAAAACCCCTAACTTTAGCTGCTATTTTATTTTTAGTTTTTGACAACGTTCAAAACCTTTTTATTTATGGACTTTCTGAAACAGTAGCTTTTATATTTTTATTGATAGCTTTGAATATAAAATCAAAAAGCATACTGTTTCCCTTGTTTTTAGCATCAGCAACTTTAATTCGACCTGAGATTTTATTTGTTTCCACGTTGCTTTTGTTAATCAATCGAAAAAACATTAATATGTTTGCCTTTTTAATTCCAATTACATTGCCTTTAATACACAATTTGTATTTTGGACAATCTTTTACTCCATTTAGCACTGCGGCAACTTATTCTAGAAATCTTAATTTTGAAATCGCTAGAAATATAGATTATTTAATATTTAATCCTTTCAACTTAGATATAAGTCAAATTTTGGGTATTTTTCCAACTAGTATTGCTTTTTTAATTATTATGTTTGGGTTTTGTAGGTCAATATATAATTACTATGTTTCAAAAAAAATAAATAGGCTATTACCCATAATTATTTGGATTTTAGCTATAGCTCCTTACTTGATTTACGATCCTGCTTTGTTTTACCCAAGACATATAATAATTTCATTACTATTGATTTCCCTAAATTTAGATAAAGTTTTTTTTGAAGAAGTTAATAATTGAGTAGATAAAAATTGAAACAAAGCCGAGAATTAATATTAGTTTATTCAAAAAAAGTCTTTGCTCGTTTATATAACTGTTCAAAAAAATATCTGAACTTAATATGTAATAACCACCATTAACATAATTAATACACTCATAGAAGTTGCCTACAGTAACTGTGTTTATTCCATTTGTTAAATTCCTATCCTCAAATGATGGATCATTTTCATAAATAAAATATCCATCTACTTCAGAAGGCAAAAACTTTTCGTCGAAAGATCCTTTGCAAATTGATTTTGCCACTTCATCTTCAGTACACCAATTATCACTAAAATTAATGTAGTTGTTCACATAATTGTTGAGCATACAAGGACTAGCTACATGTAATTTATTTAAATAAAATGTATCTTTATATTTGTTAACTTCCACAGGATTAATAATTGTAAAAATATATGCATTAAAAAAAATAAATATTATTAAATATATTTTTATGTTTTTTAGAACTTTAAATTTTGTTAAAAAATAATAAAAAGTAAAAATTATTAAAAAACTAAATAAGTGTGTTTTCATTGGATCACCTTTTGAAGGATTAAAATTTTGTGTAAATATTGGTAACAAGTTAAGAGCATTTATTACTAGAGCAAGAATCCCTACATAGCCCAAAACTCCAATAGCTCTCATCTGTTTATCTTTTTCATTTATAAGAAAATAACTTGTTAGAAAATAAAAAGATATTGAAAGGAAAATCGAAATTCTTATATGTAATAAATTACCTGGAAAATTGTTGCCTGACCAACCATCTCTGTGATACCAGTATCTTTGCCAGTAATCGTTAAAAGTATCGGCAAAAATAATTGATAACATAGAGCTACTTAAATTATTTCGAAATGGATTATTGTAAATCTCACTAAAACTAAAAGAAAATATATAACTTAAGCTAGCAGTGTTCAAATAATTTTCATTTATGACATGTTCCCAAAGATAGTTTCCGTTTACATAAAAATTTTCATTAATCAAAAGAATAAACAATGGAGACAAAAGTATGTTGAATGTTACGAATTTTTTAGTGAATAATTGTTTTCTGAATACAGTTAAGAGACATAGACCAATCATAAAGGTTATGCTAGATTTTAAAACACTTAGAGAAAGTATCAAAGGTGAGCTAAACACTAAGAAAACTAATTTATTAGTCTCAAAAAATTTATAATAAAAGAGAATCAACCAGGGTAAAAATGCAACTGCCAAAATTTCTGGTTTTAAAATTAATCTTGCGCCTAATATTGGCGGAAAAACTGAAACAAAACTTAAACAGATCAAATTCAGAGTTTTATCAACTTGTAAATATTCGAATAAATAAAAAATTCCTATTAGCCCGATTATCAGTAATAAAAAATTTCCTAATTGAATACTGAGGGAATAAATTGGTTCAACATAAATGCTTGAAATTAATATTGGCTTGTTTAATATCTCAAAAAATTTACTTATGAAATAAAAATAGCCTACTCCTGACTCCAAGCCTATTTTTTGAATATCGCTTTTAACAAAATAGTCTAAATACTTTCCATACCTATCAAAATCCGTACCCCTCATGCTGTCGTAATTTAAATAAGTTATGAAGAAAAAAAATAAATTTTGACAAGAAATTAAAAATATAAGTAATAGATTTTTATATTTTGTTTTCACTACGGCACAATTATACAAATTTATTTAGAAATCTCATAAATTTACAAGATTAAATGTACTATTTTTGTATGCATTCTTTAAGTAAGTTTTTGAATTTAAAAATAATTATTTTTGTTCAATTTTGTATATTCTTACCTTTTTTATTACAGGGTAATATTGGTTCAGATTGGGATTCTTATGCAACGCTAGCTTCTGGAACGATTTTGATTACAGAGGGCAGTTATATCCCATCAAGACCGCCCGGTTTTCCACTTTATGAAGCAATAGTTGGATTACTTGGGTCAATATCAATAAGAATTTTAATAACTGCACACTTTATTATTTCGCTTATATTTACAATATTTATTAATAAAAAACTTGAGGGAACTTCTGAAAAATACATCCTGATTTTTATTTTTTTGACTTCCCACGTTTTTCTAATTTCTTCATTTTCAGTAATTGATTATATTTTAGGAACTTTATGTGGTTTTTTATTTTTACATTTTCTTGAAAAGGATAGATTCGTCTATGCAAATGCATTTATCATTATGAGTTGTGCGATTAGGTTATCAAATTTAATTTTTCTAATCGCCGGGATAATTTACTTGTTTGTAAAAAAAGAAGAATTTAAAAAAATCATTGTAGTTTTGTCTTCGCTATTCTTAATATCTTTGTTTTACTACCCATCTTTTCAACTGGCTGGTGGAGTATGTTTTTTAAATTTAACTAATATAGATCACGAATTAGTTCCAAGACTAGGTAGGTTTTTCTACAAGCAACTTCAATTTTTTGGAATAATTGGAACAACTATCATTATTTATTTATTTTTAAAAAACTTTAAAAATTTAAAAACCAACCTCCCTCTCAATTATTCTTTAATGTTTATATTTCTTTCCTTTCAGTTTTCTTTTTTAAGACTTCCAACCGAAAAAGGACACCTCCTTCCTGCTTTAATTTGTTTATTATTTTTACTTAATAACCTAAAAATTAGAAAATCACTGCTTTATGTTGTTTTAGTTTCATCACTATTAAGCAACTTTATTTCTGTTGAATTTTTACAGCCTGATATTCCAGACCATGCTACTTCAGCAAATTTTGGTATTTTTTTTGAGAAAGGGTACATATTACAAGATTATGAAAAGAGAGGATTAAAAGGCAGTGATTTTGAATATCATCTAGAAAATGGAATTTTTAATATAAAACAAGCATGGAGCCAGGGTGGACCAAATTGTTAAATGCGAATTTAATCTTTAATAAAATAAATTCTACTTTCAAAAAATATATCAATTGAGGATTCAAATATAACAAAGTCGTAGTTTTCAAAATTTTTATTATTTAAATTCATATCATTATTCCATCTTTTGAAATCTACGAAAAAATAATCGTTCAAATAGGAGTGTGGACTATATGTGTTGTCAAAAAACGAATCATGAAAAATTAATACATTTATTTTTTTATCAATCTTTGGAGAAATATTGTATTTTGGTGAATCAATTTCAAGCTTTATTAAACCTAGCCTGTGGAGAACTTTGTTGTTTTCTCTATACTCACCATCAGATATAATTTTGAAATTGATTTCAGGGTAAGTAACCTTGAGCAGTTCTAATAAAGCTGTATTAAATCCAAAGTTGTTCCAATGAGTGTCTCCGAATTCAAAATAATTACTATTTAAATTAAAAGCATCATAAAGATTAATAATTTCTATATTTGGATTATTTTTCTTAAAACTTACAAAACTCTCTTGAAATTCTTTGCAAAGATAATTTTTTTGAATATTTTCTAAATTAGAAAATTCTATCTCCTGTTTTAGAGGCACCAACATAAAAATAAATTTATCAATATATTCAGAGTTGTAATTAATCACATTACTTGACTTAAATTTGTTACAAGATTTAATTTTTGGAAATAAACTTCCATTTTTTCCGTAAAAAACTTCAGTGTTAAATAATTGTGTATCTGTTGGTACTTCATCTTGTAATGACCAACTTATTTTTGACACTTCTTTTAAAACTTGATTTCTTAAAGAAGATTCAAAAACATATGTATCAATTTTGTTTTTTAATTCCTTTCTATTTGTTGAAAAAATTAATTCAACTAATTTTCTTTCTTCCCCAAGTATTTCAATTGAATTTACATAACTGTAACTACTTCTCGCAGGAAAGTATATTCCTGAAAACATAACGGATGAGAGTATAAAGATTGTTATTGTTAAAAATAGTTTATCTTTCATGTCAAAACTTAAAATAAATAAACGGATCTACTGAAGATATCAACACAATAAAAATTGATATGATAAGTAAAGATAAATTGATATATAAATTGTTTTTAAGTTTATTCAATGGATTTTTATATTTAATTAAAGAAACAAGACATACAATAAAGACACCATAAAACTTTAGATTTAAATATTGAACTAGCACTGGTAAAAAGTTGTCATTTATTGTTTCAAAAACTATTAAAGAAGAGATTATTTCCAAAGTGTCATCAAAAGATTTTGAAAAAAATGGGACCCAAGATAAAGAAATAAGAATTAAAGTTATAAACCTATTTGAAAAAAATTTTTTATATCCTAAGACTTTTTCGACAGTCAAGAACAGTCCATGAACTAATCCCCATAGTATAAAATTTAATGTTGCTCCATGCCAAATTGCAGTTAAGAAAAACGTTATCCAAAGATTTCTATAATTTTTTAATTTTGAAGTCCTGTTTCCTCCAAGAGGAATATAAACAAAATTCTTGAAAAAATTTGATAAGGTCATGTGCCATCTTCGCCAAAAATCCTGAAATGATAGAGCCAAATAAGGCCTGTTAAAATTTTCTGGTAGTTTGAATCCAAATAGAAGTCCAATCCCAATAGCAATATCACAATACGCTGAAAAATCAAAATAAATTTGAAATGTATAGCAAAAGATTAATAAAAATGAAGATAGAAAGGAAAAAGAGATTTCAAAATTGCTACTTAAGTATATGGAAGTAACCTGTGCAAGAGTATCTGCAATTAAAAATTTTTTAATTAATCCTATTGAAAGCCTATATATACCATTGTTGAAATTTTGAATATCAAATTCATTATTTCTGATCCCCATTCTATAAGTTGAAATATCTACAATGGGCCCAGCAAGCAGTTGCGGGAAGAAGGTTAAGAAAGTAAATATTTCAAAACTATCTTCAACATTTTCTTTTCTTTTAACATCAAAGTAATAAGCGATTGCTTGAAAAGTAAAAAAAGATAAACCTATTGGAAAATTAGCATTAATTAAATTTGGGATTTCAATGTTTAAAAAATTATAAATTAAAAAGGAATATTTGAAAATAAATAGTGGAAATAAGAGCAAAATTATAAAAAAAACATTGTTGAAATAGCTTTTTTTAATTTGAAAATTCATTACTAAAGCAAGAAAAATAAGAATTAAAATTAAATAACCATTATCGAGAAAATAAAAGTAAGCACTGAAAGAGCCAAGTAAAATAATTTTTCTTTTTTTATTTAAATTTAAATAGTTTATTAATAAAGAAAAAGGCAGGAAGAAAAACAGAAATGAACTAGATGTAAGTAGCATATTTATCTATGTTACTTTGAGATTGTAAGATTAATCTTTTTATTTTTTAATTTATCCGTAAATATATAAATTGAAAACACCAACGGGGGATATAAACTAACTAGAAGCGTATAACCACTTCCAAGCATCTCAGTTCCTATTTCAAGTAATGTAATTTGTGGAATTATACAGAAAAGAAAAATTACAATTGTTGACTTACTGTTTCTATCTTTCAAATAAAAAGCTAGAAGAATTGTCATTTCGATTAGGTGATATGTCCTTAGGTAAGGGTTTAATAAGAAATATAAAATAAATATATCTATAAAAATTTGTTCGATAGGGGCGTTATTTTTTCTTAAGTTTTTTAACAAAAGCACACAAAAAATTAAAACTATAAATAAAACTGTAAAAAATATTAATAAGTTTGATTGATATAAATAAAATAACAGATTTGGAACAGATGGTGTGTCATAATAATTACCGAATATATCATTTATGACATTAAAGCTATTTACTGTTTCAGAACTTGAAAAAATATTGTAATAATTTATCCACGTTTTAAATATTTCACCTTCTAACAAATAAGTTATGTAAATTAATGAAAACAAGGTTGGAATACTAAATTTAATAAATTTTTTTACTTTTTCATTTTTAACTGCAATCAGCAACACAATATAAACAGGTAATAATGTAACTTTGATATACACAAGAAATGAAAACAATAAAGAGGAAAGAACAAATTTCTTTCTGAATAAACTAATAAAAAAAAGCACAAGGATTAGTTGAGCAATTATGGAAATGTTTCCGCTGCGAAATGCTTGGTAAAAACCATTAAATCCTGTCAATAATAGTGCTACTGAGGTACTTGAATTTTTGAAATTAAAAAGTAAAAAAATTATCGGAACAATAGCTAAAAAATATTTATAATTTTCAACCCAATTGATATATGGGTGACACAGCAATTTAAAACTTTTTATTACTAAAGGAAGATAGTTTGTCCCTATTTTTTCAATTTTGACTGGAAAAATTTTTGGATAAACTTTTTCTATATTTTCTTCTAAATAGGGATCTAAGTTATTAAAAGTAAGAATATTTGTTATCTCACAATGTATTAGCGCATCATTTTTAGTTACTGATCTTGGCTCATTAATTAAAACTACACAAAACAGTACTAAAGATATTATTAAGAGAAATTTTTTTAAAACATTAATAGAATTTAATTTAGAATAAAAAAAAAATTATGAGTTTAAAAAAAATAAATATATCATTTTTATTTCTGTTTGCTTTACTGTTTTCTTTTTGTGGCGGTACAGAAGCAGTAGATGACACGCCTGAACTGACAACAACTTCTTCAACACCTAAAGTTCAGGAAACAACTACAACTACTACATTATTAATTGTCCAAGATACAAATGAAGAACAGTGTATTGCTGATGACAATACAAGTATTAATCTTGAAAGCAATAGAGCGATACAAAGATTTTTAAACAAGTATGGTTTCAATGCAGGAGATGTAGATGGTTACTTTGGGTATCAAAGCACGGAGGCATTAAGGAAGTTCCAAGCTTTTGTGGGTATTAGCCCAGACGGAGACTTGGGTCCAATAACAAAAGAGGCAATTAAAAACTGGACAGGATGTGAAGTTCAAATTTCCTCTTATACTTCACCACCTACAACTTCTCCAGATCAGAGTGTTAACGAAGAGAACGAGAACACTACTACCACCACCACTTCTCCTAGTACAACTACAACGACAGTACTTGAAACAGTTAATAACACTTTAGATAGTAGTTTTGGTTTTTTACCATCCATTGGTATTGACACAAATAATCTAATTACAATTTTTAAAGGGGTTAGTAATAAATCTTCAGTATGCGGTACACCTTATTACAACAATATTCCAAATGATGTTTTGAATTATTTTACAAATGGCAATACAGCACAAATTTCAATTCTTCCATCTCCCTTTTCTGAATCTTCAAATACCGCGCAAATTTCAACTAACCTAAGTAATAAATTTGAAGTTGAAATAATTGGTAATGGTGACAATGAATTTAAATTCTATTTTATTCCTCCTTTCAGCAACGAAATAATATCCCTCAATCCTGATGAGGTTATAGTGACAGCTGGAAAAACAATAGCTATTTTCAACAAATCAAATTTGACTTCAGGATATTGGTTTTTTGCTTTTGCAGAAAATTCCAGCGGAAAAATTATAAAGTCCTCTTCACCTAGAGAATTTAACAATGGAAATGTTTCTTTGCAAACATATTCAGGAAGTGTAGAGACAGAAATATTGAATTTTAATATTAATGGGAGAAATGTTGGTGGAGGAGAAGCTCTTTCAACAAATGATTCAATTTCAATATCTTACATTACAAAGGGTTCTTATGATGAAAAGCCTGTTACTCCTAGCGATATACAAAAAGTTGATAATGTAATTACTCTTTTAAACAACGACCAGGCAGACGCTGGGGATTTATTAGTAATTAACAATGAAGTTATGAAAGTATTATCAAAGGACAATAACAGTAAATATACTGTTCAAAGAGGTTTCAATAATACGGAACCAAGAAAACATTTAACTGGAGCAAGCGTAAAGAAAATAAAAAATCCAGAATCAAATAGAGTAAATAGTTCTTTTGCTTATGTAGTAATCAGATCAGAAAGTGGAAAAAAATATCAATTAATACTTGATGGCGAAGTAACAAGTCATTCATTTAATTTAAGTGGATGTCCGAATGACAGGTATTTATTTGAAGAAATTAAATCATTTTCATGGAGAGAACAAGGAAAATCTGTAGTAGCTTCAAATTCAATAAAAAATCCTACTGGATCAATTTTTAATAAATCATTTATAGTAAGTGAATCAAATAATGCATACAGCCCTCCAACACTTAAAAGTACAGATCCTGACACTGGTATCTTCGCTAATAGTGGGCCAAGAAATATAAATACCACTGCTGGGTCTGAAGTAGTATTTAACTTTTCAGGTCTTCAAAAAGGCTCATCTGACTTACAATTTGTTGAGATTAAATTTCAAATGTTACCTACAACAGGAAGTTCAAAACCTTCTACAAGCAGGAGTATATTCTTTCCTATTAATGAAGACGTGGAATTCAAAATAAACATAGATTCAGTTATAAGTAGTAAAGCATTTAAATCTACAGAATGGGAGTCAGGCTATAGATATATATTTTCTGAGTTAAGTGTTTATGATCAGCTATCAAAAACTATATTTAAGAACAATGGCCAGGTAAGTTATGATGACCTTAACAGCAACTCAACTCATGAGGTATATTACTTAGATCAATTCTCATTTAATATTCCTTAAAATTTAGTAGTAAATTGATTTGACTAAGTTTTGATTGATATTTTTTTCGTGAGAAAATTGGTTCAATTGTTAAGATTATTTATGTGTTTCAAAGTATAAGTAAGTATTTTATATCAATTAGAATTTGGCAATGGCTAAAGAACTTAGTAGTTTTTACTCTACCAATAGGTTTTGGAACATCCGACTTAGGGTTATTATTAAAAGTTCTACAATCTTTTTTTGGATTATCACTATTATCTTCTTCGATATACATAATTAATGACATTAAAGATATTAACTCTGATCAAAATCATCCTTTTAAAAAAAATAGACCTATTGCTTCTGGAAAATTAAGTATTAAAAAAGCAACTTACTGCTTTATTTTTTTACTTATTGCTGGTTTAAGTATTTTGCTTTTAATAAATCTGAATACATTAATTATGGGATCAATATATTTTATATGTGGATTTTTATATACATACTTGTTTAAATATATGAGGCATATAGATTCTATAATTATAAGTGGTTTATTTGTAGTTAGATTACTGACCGGTAGTTTTGCGGCAAACATTCAACCATCTTCGTCCTTAATAATATTTATTATACTTTTTAGTTTTAGCCTCTCTGTTTCAAAAAGAATTTCAATCTTATTAAATAAGAATATTTCTGAGAAATCAAGATACAAAAAATTTTTAACCAAATCTTATGAGGTAGAAAAACTAAAAAATGTTTTAAGGGTTTCTTTGGCACTTTCTAATCTGGTATATTTCTATTGGGTATTCAGCAAATTTTCTACTTTTCAATTTACAATCTCAAACCTATTTCTAATAATTTCGGTAATGACAATGAGTAGAGTTCTTTACGGCATTTATACACTTACCATCACATCTGGCCTTGAAGACTTTGTTATTTCGATAATAAAAAGTAGGATCGATTTAAGATACATAATTTTGACTGTTTCATTTACAATTTTAGGAATATTTTGGTAAAAACTAAAAATATTCTATTGTTTAATAAAAATGGGTTATTTATATATGTAGTAATATTTCCGAAAACCCTTGTGGGCGCTACAGGATTTGAACCTGTGACTTCTTCCTTGTAAGGGAAGCGCTCTGCCGGACTGAGCTAAGCGCCCTTTGCCTAAATGAGTATAATTGAATAAATAGATTATGAAAAAAATAAATTTATATCTGTTAATCCCAATTGCTTTTGGATTATTTATATCGTTATATTTTGTTGAAAGTTTCGAATTCAAAAATGATGAACAACTTGCAGTAAAATATTTATCACAACCCTCAACTCTTTTTGAGGTTTTACAGCTCCAAACCCCAAATGAAGGAAGGGGTGTCAATCACTCAATGCTTCCAACTAGATTTGTTGGTATATTGACTTTTTTTATATTTGGAAATGAAATATCACCGATAGGTTTAAGAATCTTGTACTCCTTAATTCCAATATTTGTTTTAATTGTCTTTTCAAACAGAATTAGGCAATCAAAAAATAAATTATTTATATTATTTACAATTTCACTTGCAATTTCAAATCCCTATTCATTATTAATAATCAGAAAATTATGGACCCATGGGGGACCAATTACAATGGCGGGGTATCTAATAATTTTTCTTTTGTTTTTTACCAGGAAACACAAACGAGATAATTTATTACTCGGTATCTTTACTTGGATTTTAGTAACGCTTCATACTACTGCTATTTTGTATTCAATATCCCTCTCAATTGTGTTTTTATTTTATTTTTTTAAGAACAAAAAAGAACTAATTCAGTTTTTTTATGGGAGTGTTATTGGATTACTTATTTCTTTGCAATGGATACTAAAAGTAATCGGTAGCACAGGAGAATCAAATAATCTTTTAAGTTCGCAAGGAGAATCAGCTTACTGGATATTACTATTTCAATATTTGAGACTTGAGAATATTAAATTCGACATTGGGTTAGATTTTTTTATAGATTCTTACATGAACGAGATAAGTATTTTTGCCGGAGGTTTAGTAGTTGCAATAATTATTTTGAATGTAGTATCTATTGTTTCTATTAAATCAAAAGATTTTATATTGTTATTGCCATTTGTTGTTACCGGAGTCCTATTTATATATTCAGACTTATATTTATACCCTCGTTATGTTGTATCTTTTTGGCCATTGGTATATCTACCACTTACAATCACTATGCTTCCAAAATATCAACGATCTCAAAACAGAAAAAGCATTGCATTCTTGCTCTCAATCCTTGTAGCTTTAAATGTATTTCAATCCACTTTGCTTTTTAGGGAAATTGTACAAAATCCGGAAAACATTGCTGGAAATATTGGAAAAGTCTATCAAATCTGTGGGATCAGCACAGATGACGCAAAGCTATGTAGATAATTTTTTTAACTACAGCCTAAAGAATTTCCACAATTTAAGCATTTATAACAGGAACCATTCCTTATTGTAATATGTCCACAATCAGGGCAGGCTGGAGCGTCACCCATCATATCGCCAAGCACTTCTTGAACTGTAGCAACTGAGTTCTCTGTTTGTTCTGCAGCTACAGGTTCTGCTTTCTGTACAGGCGCTACAGGATTTTCTTTCTGTACAGGCGCTACAGGTTTTTCTTCAACAGCAACAGACTCCGTTTGTGGCTTATCTTTTGGGGGAACTTGAACAATATCAGTTCTGTCAAGATACTCAAGCCCAAGGGCTCTGAATACATAATCAATGATTGAGTTACTCATTTTAATGTTTTCGTGTCCTTCAACCATTCCCCTTGGTTCAAAGGTTTGGAATGTAAATGTATCTACAAACTCTTCAAGAGGGACTCCATATTGAAGACCTTTAGATACGGCTATGGCAAAACAACCCAAAACACCTTTAAGTGTTGCCCCTTCTTTTGCAATATCTATAAATACTTCACCTAATGTTCCATCAGGGTATTCTCCAGTTCTTAAGTAGACTTTATGTCCTGCAACTCTAGCTTCTTGAGTCCACCCTTCCCTTCTTTCAGGAAGTAGGAATCTTGGCCTATTTACACCAGCATATGCTTTTGTTGGACTTGTACCTGGTGCAAAATTTCCTTGAATCAACATTGCTTCTTCTTCGAGAATCTTGTTAACTTCTGGATCACTCTCATCTGAGTCGCCTTCATCAGAAGATGCAGATAGTGGCTGAGATGCTTTAGAACCATCTCTATAAATTGCAATTGCCTTAACACCAATCTTTGCTGATTCAAAGTAGCAGTCTTCAATATCTTGCACAGTTGCTTCATTAGGCATATTTACTGTTTTGGAGATAGCACCAGATATGAATGGCTGGGCAGCAGCCATCATTCTTACATGTCCCATATAATGAATAAATCTTTCACCATCTTTTCCACACTTGTTGGCGCAATCAAAAACATCTAAATGTTCATCTTTCAAATATGGTGCACCTTCTATTTTTTGTGTTCCACAGATTTCAAGATTGGCTTGAGCTATTTCATTTCTTGAGAAGCCAAGCCTCTCGAGTAGATTAAAGTCAAAGGAAGTATATTCTTCTTCGTCTATACCAAGACCTTTTAATGTCTCTTCACCTAAAACGAAAACATTAAACGCATGTTGGATTTCGAAAGCTCCTGGAAGAGCACCTTCAATTTTTACGATATCCTCTTCACTAAGACCTTTCTCCATTAATGATTTCTTATTAATGTAAGGTGAATTTTCAAGTGACATTGATCCAATAACATATTGAATGATTTCTTGTACTTCATTTTCTTCATATCCCAGAGCTTGAAGAGCTGGTCCAATTGATTGGTTTGCAATCTTCATATAACCACCACCAGCAAGTTTTTTGAACTTCATTAGTGCAAAGTCTGGTTCTACGCCAGTTGTATCACAGTCCATTAGTAGTCCAATAGTTCCAGTTGGAGCTAGCACTGTTGCTTGGGCATTTCTATAACCATTCTTTGTACCAAGTTCTACAGCTTCATCCCATGAAAGCTGAGCTGCTTTTAATAGGTCTTCAGGACATAGCTCTTGATTGATAGCAATCAGATCATGACTAAGTCCTTCATAATCATTTGAATCGTAAGCTGCTTTTCTGTGATTATTCATTACACGAAGCATATTTGTTGCATTTTCTTTATATTTTGGAAATGGACCAACAATTCCTGCCATTTCTGCAGAAGCTTTGTAAGCCTCTCCAGTTAGCATTGCTGTTAACGCACCAGCAATTGCTCTACCTAGATCAGAGTCGTATGCGATACCTTTTCTCATAAGTAAGGAACCTAAGTTTGCATATCCTAAACCAAGGGTTCTATAGTCATAAGAGCCTTGAGCTATTTCTTTTGATGGAAATTGTGCCATTTCCACAGATATTTCAAGAACAATTGTCCAGATTCTGAGCGCATGTTTATATGAATCAATATCAAAAACTTGTGTTTCATCGTCATAAAACTTAACAAGATTGAGGCTTGCAAGGTTACATGCAGTGTTGTCTAAGAACAAATATTCTGAACAGGGATTTGAAGCCCTAATTTTTCCACCTTCAGGTGAGGTATGCCACTCATTTATTGTTGTATCATATTGAACTCCAGGGTCAGCGCATTTCCATGCTGCATCTGCAATCTTGTTCCACAGTTCACGAGCTTTAACAGTTCTAAAAACTGAACCATCAGTTCTTGCAATGAGATCCCAGTCTCCATCTTCTTCAACTGCTTTTACAAAATCTGCAGGGACACGAACAGAGTTGTTTGAGTTTTGTCCAGATACTGTTGCATATGCTTCACCGTTGAAGTCTGCAGGATATCCCGCTGCTATTAATGCACGTGCTTTATCTTCTTCAATGGCTTTCCACTCAATAAAGTCTTCAATATCAGGATGGTCTAAATCTAAGATAACCATTTTTGCTGCTCTTCTTGTAGTACCACCTGATTTGATAGCACCAGCTGCTCTGTCACCAATTTTCAAGAAGGACATTACTCCAGACGAAACACCCCCACCTGATAATTTCTCTCCTTCTCCTCTTAAATTAGAAAAGTTAGTACCAGTTCCAGAACCAAATTTAAAAAGTCTTGCTTCTTTTACCCATAGATCCATGATGCCACCTTCATTGACAAGATCATCATCTATAGACTGTATGAAACAAGCATGTGGTTGAGGTCTTGAATAAGAATCTTCACCAGGTGTTAACTTACCTGTTTTTGGAT